>OMLO01002873.1_pt1 | contig 14102 bp, 6 predicted proteins | sample 1674811 | NCBI WGS metagenome assembly OMLO01 (sample SAMN06265003, study PRJEB25207) | coral metagenome | isolation source: Coral host | place: Mexico:La Bocana,Puerto Morelos, Mexico | collected 2008-11-13
GTCGATGTAAGGCAAAGGTTCAGTAAGTCCATGATGTCTTCTGTCGGTAACGGGAGTTCAGTGGTAGATTGTTGGATTCAAACCATTTACAATGTTATTCGAGTTTATCGTGAAAAAACTCAAGATTTTGATTTGTGCGCATGCACCAGCAGAAAAGTTATTAAACATGATTTTAATGAAAAGCAAGAACGCATTTTGCATTTCAAGGGTCGTTTGAGTGATTTAGAGCTATTTTGGCTTATTATAGACCTTAAAACGTCTGAAAATGCGTTTTTTGGAAAAACCCCGAGTGTCAATGGGTTAAACTTCTAATTTAATTAAAATGCCCTGGACACAACGTATTCAGAAAGCATGTCCACGGCCCCAAATTGAATTGTTTTTGGAAAATATGATAACAGTGATAATTATCTTCACTCCAGTGGTCCTGTCCCCATCCACCTTCTTAAATAACAAACCCGTCCCAAGGTTCCTTAAATAAGCAACTCTTGGTCCTCCCCTCCACTGAAATGATTTAAATGATAATTAAATGTTACATTTGCATCTCGGCATTCTACAAAGACAATTTCAAAACTTTATTCAGAAGATGCAACTGGTGCTGATTAAATCAAGCTAGCAGTTTACAGTACAGAGAAAAATAACTGCTCATCACTGACTGACAGTCATTATCATAGTTAGTAGAGGGGGACCCTCTACTATGTCATTATGTACCAGTAAAAACTTATTCCACAACATAGGTGCCACAATTATTACCGACACAAAACTAGAGTAAAAAAATGTTAAACACATTCTTTAATACTCTTCTTTACTATATTTTGAGTCACAGATCAGAATTTGTGGCCATATAATTTACTGGAAGCCAACACCCTTGCGCTCAAAGTTAAGGTTCCAGGAAATATCGATACTCTGGCAGGGGGTGGTGGTGTACGTAGCAGTAACATATAGACACCTTTATTATGAATAGTATTTGCTCCACAACAGTGATCAAATCAGATACTTTTTCTGTCCTTTCACTATTTAATTTAATACTTTTCTCTTATCTTTCTTTTTAGTCACAGCATATGCTACAGAATAACAGTTTAAGCCAAGGTGATAAATATAATGGGAATGCAATAACAGATCAGTCTCAACAGCGGCAACTAACTGACGCATTAAGATACAACTTGATGATTGTTAACTTGTTAGCCAGAAACTTCTGCAGTTTCTTCACTGAAAATATTACAGACTCGGAGTTTGATTGCTTGTTCTGAAGCAGATACATCAGTTTAACAAGACTGACCGCAGGAAGTTGATTTATGACAAAGACAAACCAAATCCTGCTAAGTGACTGAATCCCCTAATACTGTGAGAAAGCTATGGCTTTTCTCAACGAACCACTCAAAAGGGTAGACTGTTAATTACACATTTCTGTGGTGTGACAGTATTTGAGAGGGTCTATATTACATGTTTATTTTTTCCAAAGTGTTCTCTTTTCCAAAGACTATTTGTTTTCAAACTAAGTGGGTGAATGCCCCAAATTAAACGTCCACTTCTACCAGTCACCAGCAGGTAGAGCGAGTGTCTTGAGATCTGGAATCAGTGGCTTGATCTGAGAGACCCTCATAACCATACACCGCCACAGAAACACCTCCAAACTCAGTGTTTTCAATAAAACCCAGCCACCTTCCCTTGGTGGTTATATGCTGAGAAGATTCATATTCAAGACCTTTAAAATAAGCTCTCGTTGGTCTCTTGTATTTACCCTCTTAAGAGGTGTTACAAGCCAGGCACCTACTTCACATCCTCTTGAAATCACTACTAACTGTACAACATGTACTTTCATTTCAAGGTGAATGTGAAGCTCCAAAAATAATGATAACTATTACATAACATCATACATTCACTAAAGATAATAATGATTTTGCTTGCTTTTAGATTCTCAAGAACAAACATCAGGTTCAAAATACTTCAAAATGAATTATGTTTGTTAGTTAAGAAATTCTATTGACACAGCCACTAGGTTATCAAAAGTTGACCTTGCAATTCTCTAACAACGTTCCTGATGATTGGAACTACTTTATCAGGCATAGACGTCACTGTGGCATTATGAAGCTGCATTTAATGATCATACTTTCTCCACATAGTTTGATGGCAGCATTCCATACTGCCCTGTTCTCTCCACGCGCCCTTCCATCCACCCATCATCGATCACTGTCACTTCACTGATAAGGTCATCCTCCAAAAAGCTGACCTCGTCATCGTCAGCTGCACTGTAATCATATACAGCACGATACTTCTGTAGGTAGGCAAACACACCTTGTTGTAACTTAAGATATCTACAAATCTTGTGTTACACTTTTTGTCTTCATGATTATTGATATACTCGTTAGAGGAAAGCTTAAACTGGCTATTACACGTGGATGGGAGTAGCGCGGGCCTGCCACCCCACTGTTATCGCCAAAATTTCCATCGTCTTTAACTTCAATATCGCCAATGTTGATGTAGCCAGGGATAAATTGTACTTTGAATCATCAGAATCATAGCTTCATTTGGAATTAGAGTTGCTTTCTGACATTTTGGATGAAGAAAAGGGCTGAACAACCAAACAACACTCGTAACTCACTGTATATTTCTTTGTTGTATTTTGTCAAGATACCGGGTTGACATCATAACTTACTAAGTGCCAGTCTCCCGTAGTGCGAATTTTTTTTTACCCCGGGAGCCATAATTTCAATCAGCTTTTAAAAGTCGGGATTACTTCCAAATCCCATTTTGCTGCTTGGTTTTGTTTATTTTATATATCTACTTTTAAGAAAGAAATATATTAGCTAAGGGTGATAGTTTAAAGGGTCGGCTTATACATGTGTAAATACAGTAAAAGCTTTCTTTTACTAACCGGCCCACTTGTCACTGGTGCAGCACTTGGCAAACTTGGCGCTGGTGGTTGGGGTTCATGTGGAGGATGGCGAACTTGCTCATGTGCCATGGGATGTTCCTGAGACAAACGCCGCTGATATTGGATTTGTTTGACTTCTAGCAGATGAAACAGAGAGAGAGAAAAAAAATCAGTATATATGTTTTAAGTTGAGGGCCAACAAATTAAAATACATGTTCTCATGGTAAACTGTACTGTATTGGGGACAATGGGAATATGGCCTATAACGATGGCCATGTGAATCAAGAACATCACCTTTTCTTTTCTGAATCGTTTTTTCTTAAAATGTAATCAATGCCTACCAGCCTCTGAACGCTGCTGAATACCAAGGCGGCTTTGTCCCGATGAGTGTTGGGTGTAAGCCACTTGACTGGCTATTTTACTACTCTGCTGGGCTCTCTTTGTCTCTGGATCATCGGCAACTGCGGTGTAATGTCCCTTCTGAGCTTCAAAGTCTTTGTGATATTGAATCTGGATCATTGACAAAAAGACATCGAGTTCTAAATACTTCAACAATAACATCTGCATCTTAAACCTTCCTCAGATTGACACAAGGATTTCATTAATTAACGGCCGGGCACCAAGCAAAATAACCAGTTGCGAGGATGATTTTATCTGCCTGATTTGACAGAGAGGTAAGTTTGGCTTATAAACAAGTTTAGTTAAAAAAAGGTTTTGCCTCACCAGTAGCCACTGCCCTGATCTTATCAAAACGTTAATGAAACTCCTGTTGATGATCATCCATGGTATAATACTGAGCTATTTAGCAACTTCTTGTTGATAAAGGTCAATTATTCAACTACATGTACCAAAGTGCATTTCTGGAGCTGATAAGTTCCAAATAGCTTCTTTGCCAGAGCACGAGCTAACTGTAACAGCTCTATCATTCAAAATGTTAGTTTCGCAAACTTGCAATGGCAGTTAATTTCCTTACTTTGTCAACTTTAAGTTGAAAAACAGCTATGTATTATATTTTCATACCTCACGTAAATTTCTTAAGGGACTTTGAACATCACTCATTACATGTTTATAATACAGCTGAGTAATTTCCAGGTCAGGTTTATTAACAAACAGTTAAGTTAAAATGTGAAGCCACATTCATTACTGCCAAATACATCATTTTTAGAACAATACTTTGGCAGTTGATATTTACTGGTCAAACTGTGAGACTGTCAACTTAAAAAGGCAGCACGCTGCCATTTTCTTTTGAGGGTTTTCTTTCAAATCGTGCAGGTCAGACCAAGCAAGAGGGACTATTCCTAATTTGTTGTAAAATCACCAACCTAATATACTCACATTGCTCTGTTTCTTTGTATTTTGTGCCAGTCGTAAATTTTCAGGAGTATCCGTAACTGTTGTAAATTTAGTGGTGGGATAATGCCTGAAAGGAACAGTTGTTGTGATAAGAAACAAAGAAATAAATGAATTCAAGGACTTGTTGTTTTACAGTGCAAACATTACGCCAAGACTTTTAAGTTGGACACAAGAGCATCATACACCTAGAGCTGTTTACAGTTCAAAATGATTGATACTCGTTTAAATCAGACTTTCATGTTTTCCATTTGGATCTTCAAATTCAAAACCAGAATCTTGTTTGCCAGTAGTTCTTTCAAGCATTTAATCTGCAGTTTGTTTGAGCAGTTAAACTCTAACTGGCATGGAATCTCCATTCCTCTGCATAGCTGCCCACAATTGTAAAGATCTCATTTAGCAACAAGTTTTTCTCTGATCAATGGCTTCCAAAGACTTAATTAACAGGAAATCCATGCACAGCTGAAGCGAAAACTAATGTTTCCATGTTGCGTGGTTACCAAGGTAATGTTTTGCATCCTTCTCCTGTGCTTTATTTTCTTTCAAATTGCATTTTAACTGTTGGCATTAGCAATGGAGACAACTGTTGTCGGTCAGAGAGAATAGGGAAATCGACTAAAGAAACGCTTTTAAAAAGTATTTAACTTATTAATGTTGCTGCAAATATGACCACCACTTTTAACAAGAGTGCTTTATTGGAAGTTTTTTCCTCAAAATCATGCCCAAAAGTTGGGTGTGCAGCTTATACACAAGTCTTAATGGTACATTAAGTGTACTTTGAGTTGTATCCTTATGATTAGTGACCCTTATCATGATATGGGACACAGCAGAGAGAGTCCAGTTGCATTTGGGAGACTCTGGTAATATGGGAGAGTTACATTTTGATCTAGTAGCAGTATTTGTCTTCTCAGTTAAGTAGTTCAAGTTCAAAGCCATTAACTGATCAGTTCTTGACATTATAGTTTAATTAAACATAATATTGCTTCAATTTCACTTTCCTTTGGTAGTTAACAAGATAAAGTTGCATAGTTTTTCTTTCATTTTTCAAGTTCTATCCTTGTTTACATGCCAATAGACTGAACATTTTTGGGAATTAAAAGGTTAAATAATATGACAACCTTGTAACATCGTCATGTAAACAGGCCTTTTAAGACCTCAGATTTTCAACACCTGTGCCAAACCCACAGTGGATGTAAAATATTTCATATTTATCATGATTTGAGTGGAAAATAACTGGATTTAAATGATATAACGTTCCATATTAAACCCTTACATTTAAATGAGATATTATGACTTAAGATTGTGATCTCTACATTATGTAAACAAAGAAATGTTGAGTATTCTTTAACCAAGATCAATAAAAACTACAGGTGTACTATTATTTATTAATTAAATCAGCTGATGAGACCATTAATAATAAATTCACTACTTCCACTATAGACGCTACAACACGTTTACAGGGAGAGATGAGGAAAATTCCTTCAATGCCCTTTAAGAGGTTGACCGACCAGGAGATTTCTGTGCTTTATGAGTCATCTTTCTTCAAATGGTTTCTTTATGCTCTTCAAGTTTATTTCTGTTAATCTCACAATGGCTTGCAATAAAATTTACAGAGAGTTCAATAAACTTCCGCTTGTCAATTTGTAGGTACTAGTTCACCATTCCATCCGCAAAAAAATCACCTTTCACTTCAAAATTGGCAAGAAATGGCAAGGAAGCAGAGCGTGTGACGATTAAGCGATGCCGTGTGTACAATACAAGTATTATGTAAATATGTGTTCTTCTAGTACACGATTGCAAAACAGTGGCTTAGCTACAACTTTCACAGTTGTGCATGTCAGGGTTTCAGCAACACGAAATAAAAGGGAAATTCTTGACATTCAGCGCCTGACTACCTTAGGCTTCACCGATCGAAAATCACTCGAGTCCATAAAGATATTTATTCCCGTTCGATACTGGACGGCGGAAACCATAAACGAACAAGACACGAGCTAACTTAATTAGCTAAAAAGGGTAATCAATGCAGACATGCTATCAAGGTTACGCTTTTGTTACTCGACTGACAGGTGAAAATGTCTGCTACTACTTGTAGGGGTCTCACGAGGAAAATGGCCGATTCTACGATATTGCTGTCAACGAGGTTGGATAACATACGCTAACACGGATGCATGCAAGACTAGCTTCGTGTAGACACAGGGAGTCTTAAAGGTTATTCCTATGCAAATGTGAAATGCATACATAACAACATTTATGAGTGCACCACTCGGTGAGAATTCCAAAGAACTACAGAATGACAACTCACGCTGGACAGTAGGGATTCTTCTCGTATCCTTTGTAGTTCTTCATCGTTAAAGTCATATTGCAAACCTCGCAGGTGAAACAGGTCTTGTGCCAGTACTAAAAAATCACAACACAGAAACAGCATATCAGAAAGAAAAGAATCAACGGCATGAAGACCAACAGTGTCCGCTACCTAAGCTACAAACGAGGCCTACTCCCAACACGGGACGCGACACTACACCTTGTCAAGGCAGTTGAGTTTTTCCATCGGATAAACGGTCTTGGTACATCGAGCACACCGCGGATTCATCTTGGAAGGTTCTAACTTCAGCACAAACAGTTCTTCACTATCGAAACTGGCGCAGAACGCCGTAATACAGCGTGAAACCCAAAAATAGCTTTCAGCTGACCGTTCCCTCAGCGTTTTTTTACCAAATCAGGTAATGTTCTGGGAGGAGCACATCCACAAGCCTTTGCAAAACTGACATTTCATCCGGGATGCTCAAACCTTATCCGGGTAGTTTCCTTTCGATTCAAAATGGCGGAGGAAGTCGAAGATTGGGGAACGAATAATCAGGTTAGAAAAAGTGAAAATAATTCGTTTATTCCTCTACAGGAATCGAGGAAAGATTCAAAACACTCTAATATTTTAGATGCCTTAACAAAATGTCTCATGACGATGGTCATTGTACTAATGGTGAGCTTCATACATGCAAACAAGTATGCTGTTTAGAACAAACCTTGTTATTTGATATTCTTTTCTTCCTCCCTCTTCAACACTCCCAGATTTCCTTCTTTATTGAATTCTTTGCATTCATTTGATGCATTTTTGCGTGTGATGAATTTACTGCACCTTTGCTTTTTTGTAAGTTACATAAATTATTTTATTTACCTCCAATGGATAGAATATTTGAACTAGTGTTGGGACACCCTGTGAGCAGAGCCTCTTTTATTTCTTTTTACTTTAATTCTTATTACACGGATCAAGGCATATGGACCGTAAGAAAAGGGTCTGCTTGCAGGGTGGTGTTGGGACAGAGATGTCAACCTAAAAAATCGAAATCTTGGAGATATCAAACCTAAAAAAAAATTGTTGAAAGTAAAGCTCAGCTCTGTCCCAGCAAAAGACTTCATCAACAATCCCAAGATTTTTCATTGAAAATACCCAAAATCAGCCAAATTATGCATGAAAAGTGTACTTTACTCATTTTCCTTTGTATCGGGGAGATTTGGTCTGCCACACGGGTGACTTCTGTGGTTCAGCAGAATTGGCATAAATGCAGGGGATCATTATAGCATGCTGCAGAGTACATCCTGGCCTAAATTATTCTTAGATTAACCTGAATATCAACCAGGGTAGCGTGAATAGAACTCTGGTAAGCCTCCTGGTGATAGACTCTAAAATAAAAAGGTTAGAATTGCTAGTCAGAAAATTTGAATGAAATCCCTGAGGGAGGCCAATATGTGTTTGATTTGAGCTTCACTTAACCCCTTGAAGAAGAGGCCAGATTGCCAGCTGCAGAAAGGAGCCTTGGCTAGTAGACTACACCTGAGCAAATGACCTCCATTATTTTGGTTGGTCAAAATAATGATATGTTATTATGTGTACCCAGTCAGCCATATCTATAATAGATCAGATGACTGATAATAATTATTATTTTCAAACTTGGGGCCTGTGATTCGTATACTGCTTGTAGCATCTGTTTTTGTCGTATTCTGAAAATGTGTTCATTTTTCTGGATTTTCGTTCAGTCGTGTTAGATTTGCATGTAATAAACTGGCAAGTTAATATTATGCAGTCACTCATTGTTGTTATTATTCTTTCAGCTTGTTACTGTGATTCCAGGTGGTAATGATCAACTTTATGAAGAAGCAGGTAAAGATATGGCTTGATTTTAATGTAGCATAAACTTCAAAAGCTGAGTTTTTAATGTACTTATGAAAAAAGTGTAGCCCTGCTTACTCCAGGGCGGCAGTTTTTGTGTCTTCCAACTGAACAATAATGTGACACATAGTAAAATAGGCTTAAATACAGCTGTAGAAACTACGTAGCTACTAGTGCTTGAATTTGATATTGAGGGGCATAAGAAGGATCTGAAAACCCTAGTTACAAATGAGGACGATTCTGTCATCAATGCTTCAGATTCAATAATTGTTTCCTTAGAAATATGAGCAGACCCTTTTTATTTAGCCAATGAAAAAAACCTACTGTAGATGTTTAAGACTTCAACATGATAACCCCCTCAAATGTTGAACAAAGCATTCTTTCTGTGATTTTGTGTGTGATTAATTGCACAACCAAGATGTTAGTTATCTCAAACACGAGCCAGGAAAACACTTTTTTGGTCACAGTTCAACTGAATGAGCATTACATTATGAAAACTGCCAACCGCTTAATCTTATAAAACTGCCATACATGTTAGAATGGAAATTCCGGCAAAACTGCACCAAAACTAGCACTAAATGAGTGTCGTCACCGCCAACCCTCATATGCTCCCATGATATTAATTAACTCAAATTGTAATGAATGCTACATGTATCTCTTAGGCGACTCAACTGATGTAAAGTCTGAACCAGCAAGTCCTGATGAGGATTTATCAAGAACACATTTTGGTAAACAAGCAACCTGTAATTTTATTTTTAATGCATTTGCAAGTAGGAAGGACTATTGACCAAACATTCTTCCTAAGCAGGATATTTTTTGCTGTGTCTAGTTTTTGGTTAAAAATGTTATAGAGACCAGTTTTGTTTTAATTTCCTAGGAGAGTTCACTGAATGATTGAAATAACGTTTGTACTTTTCCTTTGTTAAGTCAACAGCCAGGATTGAATGATGAATTTTTTTTCATATTTGTATTCTAGATTCACAAGATGAGGAAACTGATATCTTTGTTGCCAAAGAACAGAGACGTTTTGCACACAGTGCTGCTGAGCAAAAAAGAAGGGATGCTATAAGGGTCGGTTGATGTTATTTGATTTTATGATATGTGGTTTGTTTATCACAGCACAGTTTGTGTACCATCATAAGTATTGCTCGCATTACATGTGGGATGTTCAAGTGTTTGAACATGATCACATACAGTTTACCATCAGTAGGATTTCACTGCTGCAGTGAGATTTGAAATATTAACAATATGTGGCAAATGTTGTCCAATGAGCAATTTTGATTTTGCATGATCTAACTTCATTGATTACAAATCAGATAATCATTGCTGGTAAATTCACCTCCACTATATTCATTTTTTTATTTGATATTTTAGAAAGGGTATGATGATCTACAGACAATCGTACCGACCTGTCATCAGCCAAACACAGCAACAGCCATGCAAAAGCTAAGCAAGGCCATCATTCTGCAGAAATGTAAGCAAGACAATTCCCAAAAATCATTAGAAGTTGTGAAACACAGACGTGCACTGTAGTAAAGTGTAAATGGTGTCATGTGTTGTATTTATGTGTACCATGGTGTGATCAAGTTATTAGAAAATGGGCTAAAGAAAAGTCTGTGCTGATTGGTTAAAAATTACCGGTATGTTCTATTGAACAATAGGATTATGAGCTCGAGATTTGAATCTATCACATGACATTTGACGAGGGCGCAGCCGAAGTCAACTATCATGCATAGAAATCAAGAGCGAGTAATCTAATTGTTTTAGTATAAATTCACTAGTCGTTTAAACTTAACCAAATCCTCTTCACAGACACTTTGAAAACAGTAAGTAGCAGCCATCATTTTATTAACAAGCATCACAGAATAGATAGTGAGTAGCATAGCCAATCAGAGAACAGCATTTGTAATAGAATGCCAGTAGATGTTTACTTTATAGTAGAAACACATAATAATGATGCAAGCAAAGTAAGCAAGTTGTTTTCTTTTTTTCATTGCAGCATAACCTAAAAGAAATAGAAAACATGTTCTCTGGCATGTGTTTCTATTGATTTATTTACACTTGAGAAAGTGCTATTGAAGTAAACACTTGCCTATTGGCTAGTATTCGCACAGCACTTTTCAATCTCCCAAACTTCCACTCATGTTTTCATAAATCATTACTGGTATGATCCACATGAGGTCAAGTTAGAGAGTTTACGATGCCCTCATGTGGACAAGTGAGGGAGTTGACAAAACCGTGATGGCGACGCCAAGGACAACATCAATAAAAAATAATTGGTCGGTTTCATTAAGTCCCTGTTATCTACAGAAGAACTCTGACAGTACTATCAGTCCATCTGTTATGTTCATTGAAAGCTGTGTTCTCCTTTCAGCAATTGAATACATGATATTCCTACACCAGCAGAGGAAGAAACAAGAAGAGGAGTTAGAGGCACTCAGGAAAGAAGTGATGGCTCTCAAAATCATGAAGGCGTAAGGCTATCATTATTCTGTCTTTCATTCTGTAGCAATTGCAGTACATTTCCTTTTAATCATTTCTATTACTAGTTTCAAAGATTGAAATTATTGAATGGTTAATAAATTAAAAAATGTAATGTAGTGTAGTTCTCTTACAAAGAAGTACTTCAATTTAAAATTACCTGCAAGTTCTTTGTCATGAAGTTAAATTTGATACTAAAGGTGAAATAACTACTGTTGATAGCAAGTTTGCAAACTAACATTTCAAGCAATTACTATTTGTGGGAGCAAGGTCAAATAGTACACAGTCTCTTACTATACTGTAGCATATCCCTTTTAGGCCCTAAATTGAAATGGTTGATCCCAGTTAGTCTACAGTCATGTACATGTAGTCCTGTTTCCATTTAAATCTTGAAGATTCTTAAAACAAAGTACTTCAGTTAATATTGGCATTCTCACAAGGGAACAAAACTTAACTATAATCATTAAGTGTTTAATAGTGGATGCATTGCATGTACGTTAATTCAATGGGGCTTTTTTTTCTCAGGAACTATGAGCAAATAGCCAAAGCACATCAGAATCAGGTACAAAAATAATTCTTTCTAGCTTCATGGCACTCGTTTGACACTGATACCACTTATTAAGCAACCTTGTCTAAACTATAAACCAAACCACAATCATTCATGGCGTAATATAATTATGTTTTCATTAGTAAAGAAACAAAAACCACAATGTTTTTAAAACTTTCTCTTTGGTGATTTAGTTGTATTTCTCCTCAAAACAGAAACATTTATTTTTTAGCATACTAGGGTTTTATTTGGATTGGAAACTATTAAAAGTCTTCTGGACATGACTTCTTGTTCTGAGGCAAAGTAACATTGTATGTAAAGCTGTAGTTTTCCTGACTACCTTCCAATGTTATTGTTTACAGCCAGCACAAGGACAGAAGCAAGTACCAGATCAGGCTAAATTTAGTGTGGTAAGTAGTGCAACTGTTATGTTTTCTACGTGGCGGGACAATCCTATTAGTAGGGTGCCATTAACATTAGGGTGACCTCTGCATACCGGTGAAACAAAGCTTTTTTCCTCAGTCACCTGATAATGAGTGGATTAAATTATTTTTAAGCTATGATTGTCTATGTTCATTGCACAGTTCCGACAGATCATGGAGACCCAGTTCCTATCATTCAATGCATCAGTCAATGTGACCAATTTTGAAGCCCTGTCAGCTTGCATATTTAGTTGGCTTGAAGAATACTGCAAACCCCAGGTAAGTGGGCTTTAATTAAGAAACAGTAAACATGTACTGTGTTTCTACTGAGTTATAGAAACTGAGTGGAAGTTAAGGAGGATGAGAAATGCTTTGGAAACACGTGTTCCAGGCAGGTGTTTCCACAGCTTTTCAAGTTCTCCCAAACATTCACAAGTGTTTCTATAATTTGATAAAACACAGAGAACATGTTTTCTATTTCCTTTAGAAAACACGTCCATGACAAAAGAGGAAAACAACTTGTTTACTTTGAACGTAAATATCATCGTTACGCCACAACTATTAACCAACCAGCATGTATATTTTCTTAGGGCTGTTTTCTAAAATCATAGTCCTGTACAGAAAATCTATCCAGCTTTATGGAAAAAGGGGTCACTTTCAGGAGAAATTGTAAAAATGCTACATGTATGAATAAAAGCACCAGGGAAAATGAATTAAAATATTCTCTGGTTCTTGCTTTCGCTGTACTAGAAACTTCTTTTCAATCAACAGATGTATTCAATTGACATGTAATTCAGCCCCACATAACCTACAGTATTACACTGTGAAGGTTTTCATAGTTTCATGATTATTCATTGGTTGTTTTTCATTCACTTTTTGTTATCTTAGTACCTACAAGAGATTGTGATCAATGCTCTCAAAAGTCTAAACAGCCAGGGATTACTGCAGCAGCAATAAGTTAAAAAATACTTGACCTGCCCAAAGAAGGAATCCAGGTATTGGGAACGCCAGTGTGAAGTGGCATTATATTTTGGCATTCATATCAATATTGGAGGTGACACCTTGCCTGAGCTTGTCTACCATAAACACATGCAACATAGAAGTGAGACTTGCTGATAATCTACCTGTAGGAAGGAAGAATCAGAGGAACACAGTTTCATCTATATTTTTGCAGATAGAGGCTAGGACTGCTAATCTTTTTTTAACCCATTGTAATCATGACAGTCGAAGGGTTCTGGTGGGTAAAGAACAGCCCTAACCGATAACTAAGAATTGCTGTCTTGCTAATACCATACTGTAAATATTTTGCCTGTATACATGCAAATAACATTTATTATCAATGATGATTATGAAACAAGAAAATAAAGAATGATGTTAGAATTATTAATTTAGAGTATCAATGACAGATATGTTGAAGTCAAGAGGGAGCTGTTGTTTTCAATATTCTTGCTTCGCCATATTGCTTACACATAATCTACCCTCCCTCCAAACTGAAAGAAGACATTTAGCTCAAACTCCACACACATTGTAGTTTCTATGAACAGTGTTCATTCCATGCACAATAAGCCATTTTCAATATCAGCATTTGGCTCTGAGGCTTGAGTGAATAAAATAAAATGTCAAATCACATCGTGTCAAGTGGAATAATTTTTTCATTTGTTTTTTTCCCCTAAGCCTCAGAGCCAAAGAGTTAGAATTTTAATACATCAAAATTGGGACACCTTTTTGGTTCATCATGGTGCATGTCCAATGTGTAAAGACTTCTGTCAGATAGCCTGCACCTAAATTATGGATTTTCCAGTCAGGCAAGTGCATTCTATCACTTGCTCTATGGTTGAGGAAAGTTTTTCAGGAAATATAATTTGGAGAGGTGAACGTTTTTGAACTTTCTAAACTAGTTTTGCTAGTGAGAAGGAATTTCAAGCTAGTACAGGCTGTGCCACAGCCAGAACTTGCCCCGAGGGCAGTCCAATGAACCTTATGTTGTGGTGAAAAATGTGGCAGCTGGCTAGCATGGAAAGGAGAGAAAAGAGGAGAATGTCAAGGGTTGCCTGACAAATCTGGCCTCCTGTGCAGATGATTCTCTCACCTGCTAAAGACTTTTTTGCAATCTCTGAATCTTGATTGCATTACCATCAAGGTAGGAGGGTTAATGCAAGTGTATTTCTAAAATAACTATTTCAGGAACCACAATAAATGTATTTTTCTTGACACTGTTCTATTTTTTATTCAACTGACAAGTAACTGTCGATGAAATATTTTTCC
>OMLO01002874.1_pt1 | contig 14097 bp, 3 predicted proteins | sample 1674811 | NCBI WGS metagenome assembly OMLO01 (sample SAMN06265003, study PRJEB25207) | coral metagenome | isolation source: Coral host | place: Mexico:La Bocana,Puerto Morelos, Mexico | collected 2008-11-13
TGGTTATATCAACTAAGTTGAAAATGTAAATTGGCCACCGTAACGAGTTATAAAGCTGACGTTTCGAGCATTAGCCCCTCGTCAGAGCGAAGGGCTAACACTCGAAACATCAGCTTTATAACTTGTTACGGTGGCCAATTTACATTTTCATCTTAGTTGATATAACCAAATTACCTAGTTCAAATCAGTTGTCAACCCAGGTTCAACTTTCCTTTTTTTTTGGAGGGGGAGATAAATAAAAAGGTAATTATGTAGATAAACAGAAAAGAAACTACTTCCACAGTCTCTAGTCTTCTCTCTCTCACCTCCTCTCCCCTACTTAACCCTCATCTATTGTTATCACACCTTTTACCCTACGTACTGTTATGTCCATTTTAACACCCCTGCCTCCCCTACTGAGGGACATTGAATTGGATCATCAGAATAAGGAACTCTAATGTGCTACTTACCGAGCCTTGAACTCACCCAACTTCAGATTTCAAGTCCACATGCCTTACCACATAGCCACACAGGAGAATGTTGGCAATTCACTGATATTTCTTGGCCATTTTACTTATTTGTTACCAGACTCCTCTCAGCCCTAAATAACATTTGATACACATTTGATCTAGTTTAATCAAAGACTTAACACATCAATCACAAAGTAGGGATTTAACCTAGTTATACAGACTACAGATTTGACCTAGTAAGTTGGAATACTGGTTTAACCTGAGAACAGATTTTACCTACAACATAAATGCTATAATCCGATAAGCTGAGTTATTATGTACACTATCACTATAAGGGTTGGTCAGTGTTAATCACAGCCTGTGTACTGCAGACTTGGATTTATACTTAAATACTGAAAACACTGACTGTAGACTACAGGGCAGCTCAGATATACCCAAACCAAAATGTATCCGTAATTCACGTCAGCCCAATACACATATGCATATACGTCTGTGCGCATATACAGTATGTGCGCACATGCCCCATTAGTATGTATGAGTCCAAGATATTCAAACTCCACTTGGTATATATTCAAACTGATTTAATGACATATGACATATCAAGTCCATAGATCTAGTTCACAATAAGTACAATGTAGCAAAAACCAGTAGATCGAAGTAGTAGTAGTAATAGTAGTAGCTACAAATCAGAGTAGTAGTAGTAGTAGTAGGTTTGAATTTGGTTGATGACTCACACCAAAAGACAGCAGATAGGCAGTGAAATACACTTGTCTTGAAGTAGCGGTAACTTGGATCCTCTGATTGTAGCATGGTATTGGTATTACTTCACTAAAGATCTCTGACAAAAAGTAGCTGGGCATCGTCTTTAATTGGCTATGCTTTGTGAAGAAATTAGTGCATTGTGAGAAACATGACGCCCGCAATAAAGACTATTTCCTGGCAGCCAAAATTCTTGAACTTTTAGATATGTGTAAAAATCACAATTTTGTGGAAGCTTTGATTCTAAATCATGTACTTGGCTTGAATGCTAACTGATAACAAATAATTATTAGTAGGAATGATAGCATTCAAAAACTAACAATGGTAATGGGATTTACAAATAGATTGAATAAGCTTTTTATTACAATTTTTTGCATGTCTGTTATAGATTAAAGCTTCATTACCTGACAGCCTGTGGGTTAAGTTTGAAGAAAAGAGATGACAGGTATTTCAGCTAATTGTGAATTGTACTTCAAAATGTATTATTTAATATTCATACCAATTTGCAACATAACATGTATTCCATGTTCAACAGGACTACACTATTCACTCACTATAATCAGTCTATTCATACTCTAAATTCTACTCGCTTGTTTACTCAGTTATCCTTGATGTAAATAGAATTTTTTCTATAGTCACGTGCACACTGATCAGCTTCTCTTACACACTGAGTATGAATAAATATTATTATTAATTTTATTATTATTGTTATTAATATTATTATATTATTATAATAATAATTATTATTATCATTATTATTGTTATTGTATATATAGTTAAATATATAGTTACGTTATTAGATATGCACTATAAATTAATTTTAACTACATATTTTTTGGTTTAGAGGTCAAACAGCACTCCATGTAGCAGCTGAGCATGGACAAGTTGATGCTTGTGAGTATCTTCTACGCCATAAGGTATGTCAATCTATTACCTTATTCTGTCAATAATCTTGACAGAAGCCATTATTTAATTTTTTGGGGAGCAGCTAGTAATTGGTCTGCATGTTATTTTGCAAACATCCAGTTGAGAGATTTATACTGTCTAGTTCCATAACTAATTTATTGCTCTAACATTGCAAATCTTTATTTGTATAATTCTGGACAGGATCTTTTTGTCCATTTTGTCCAATGTTTTTGTCATTATTCTTAAACTTTGTATAAATGAGAACTGTGTAGCGGTAAAATTAATGACTTTGATTATTTTTAATTAACATGAATCTTTAACTACAGAGGTTTTCTCCTGATGTACGTGACAACTCAAATGCAACACCACTGCACCTAGCTGCCAAATATGCACACTGGTAAGGGAATAAAACAGTTACTTACATGTATAGCATGTTATACAGATTGGGCGAACCTACCGTAACTACATGTAGACGATTAGCAGTGTATATGTTACAGGTCAAAATTAAATTCAGGTCAAAATTATTTTAACCTGGTTTGATTTGCATGCTTCCTGGTCTATATTGTGTTCTATTGTGTGGAACATAATCTTAGCAAAAACAAACTCCTGTCCCAGTCAATAGTTTTTCCAGACCTGGATTGCTACATAGTGGTACATGAATCCGAGATGTTGCTAGTAAGAGCTTACAGGCAAATGAAATGTCTTGAGTATTTGATGTTAACTAATAAGGAATATTAAATTTTATTTTTTTCAAGCTGTGAATTTCTATTTGAATGAGTTTAGTTTTTATTTTGAATAATTTATTCATTTCTGCAGTGAGGTAGCGTGGACCCTAGAAAGTAACAGTGTATTGTCAATGATCAAAGAGCCAGATGTTACGGGGAAAACCCCTGTGGACTACACCAGTGAAGGAAAAACACCAAGGTGCTATACTGTAGAAAGGGAGGTGGTATACATGTACATGTATGGAGAAGAAATTTGCACTGACGAGAAACATTCAGCCTCTAGTTCTTTATAGTAGTTCTTACACCTACCTGTTCATGTGCTTTCTTGCACAAAGAAATTCAACATCCTGTAATCAGATATACTATCAAGTTCTTTGTTGTCACAAAACTTGAAGGAGATGGCATTATTATGGATGGATAGGGCAGCTGATTTTGTGAGCTTTTTCTGAAAAATCAGATGATTAGTCCCCGCACAGTAGCCAGCTGAAATTATGAAGTGGACAGGGATTTTAGCAGTCAGCCTTAAGGGTCGGTTAACCAATTCATACAGGCACTCACGTACATTAAGGAGGGTGAAATTTTACTGCTGCTGTTTGCTGATTAGCTACACTACAAACATTCTATTCTGTTGTAGAAAGTGAGTAGCCCTAACAGTGTGGTTGTCAAAATGACAGCAGATTCTTTGTGTTTTCAAGGTGTCTGTGAAGAGGATTTAGATACAGCTTTGAACATTTCCATTTCCATTTTTTTTATTATTAAATTATGTATTATTTACAGTTTAAAATATGCATGCGCCCACAGTTAGCTTAAGTGCTATTTAAGTGGGTCGCATGCTCGGAACAATATTTAAAGAAATTTTATTTAAAGAATTTTATTTTATTTAAAGAATTTAAAGAAATTTTAAAATATTACAACTAGTAGATTTATACTAAATTTATACTAAATTATCAATTAGATAATTCGTTAACTCTCCATTTCTATATGTGATAGTTGAATTGGGCTGCACTATGGTCAACCATTGTGTTATCGAAATCTCAAGCCCATAATCTATTTGTTTAATAGAAACATGATTTTAAACCAATCAGCACACATATTTTCATCGGTCTATTCTATAATGGGTATTGGTGAATTCTCCAACTGGCACCGGTACTACGGAGGAGAAATACGCCAAGTCAGTTATCATAAATCAATGCTAGCTACTTGGACAGAATAAAAAGGAACAATTAACCCCCTTCCCCTCCAAAGCAATGATGAAGGCGCAGAGGAGCAAAAACAGTGAACAGCTTGATGTTTTCTTGTAGACACCTTTGGCTCCAGAGACACCTCAAGTACTGGCAAGCTAGTCGCTGTCCACGCAGTAGGCCACCCAATCCTTGGATACCGTGGTTGCTATTGCTTCTCTCGCCGTCGTTTGGAATTATCTTCATTGCTTTGGCATTCAATCACCTTTCAACATTGTTAGCATCACTGGTGACCCTGGGAATCATAGTGTTCTTCAATGTGTGGTCATTCTCCAAGCACAGATTACAGCATATATCTGCAATTCCAAATCCGGCATTGGCTGGCTTTTTCTCTGGGCTAATAATACAGAGTTTGTTATGCTATTTTTTATACATTATGCCTCATATCCTTTGAAAAATGACAAACTGTCAGTAGTGAGTATTTTTTTACTTTTACTTAACTTATGGTAGGCGAGGTTTGCAATGGGTTTTTAATGAACAAGTCAATATTATATATTAATTTGTTTGGCAGTTAAAATCAACAAGTAGGTTTTTCTTGCATGAACAAAGATATAATAAAAGGAATAGCAAAAGAAAACAAACAGGAAAAATTTGGGATATGAACTGACATCCTAAAACAAATCTCCTCACATGCATGCCCTTTAATCACTTGCTACACGTAACAGGTATTACAATGTAGTAGAACATGGCAAATTTAAATAATGATTTCCTTTTGTTTCGCTGAACATTGCACACTATCTTCAATATCTGGCCTTGATTTTCTTGAAAACGAAAAGCAAATTGGTGAAAAAAAAAACAGCAAGGCATTGAAGACCACATGCAAAAAGTCGGGGACTGACAAAAACAATTTTTTGACCTAAAATAGTCACTTCGGAGGGTTTTCCACAAGCATCTTCAATTGTATTTGTTAAAAATTAAAAACATGCAGTATATGCTGCTTTTTTGTCACAGTGGCTACAATGTTATTTTATTTAATGTGACAACGAAACATACTCCTTAACTTTTATCACAACTTTGGCCAGAATTGTTTTGGACTCCTCTTGCAATTGTTCTTTTGATAGCTGTTATTTTTACATTAAGGTAAATCCAGTCACTGTCTTACTTCAACTAATGACAGATAGGGATGTCTTTGAAGTATTATTTTTTTCTTGTTTATGTTGCAGTTAAGTTTTATTTCCAGTTAATGTTTAGTTTCCTTTGTTTTTGTGTAATGTATGTACATTGTAACATTACACTGTACATACATACATTACAGGGTAATGTACATGTATGTACAAAAACAGAGGAAAACTAAAAATTAACTGGAAATAAAAATTAACTGCAACATATATTAGAATTTTGGGATAGTTGTCAGGAAACCTAGCACAACATGTATACAGTTATTGACAACCTTTGCTGATAAAACCTTCAGCCAACCAAACATGACTACAGTGTAACCCCCATTATTATAACACTGACTGGAAGTTTGCAAGTACATAATAACATTTATTATAAAATGTGTTATTTGACTGTATAACTATCTGAAGCTTAGGATCGTTTGCAAGAAGTTACAGCCAGCCCAGGAGGTAGTTCTTTTTCCAGGGAAACACTGTTGTATTCTTGGCCAAAATACCATCAGAATCCTTAAGCTCAGACAATGACTGTGTTTGAGGATGAGTTCCAGTTTCCCCATACAAGGCTATATTTTATTTTGCTGTTCATAAAAAAATTAAGGTCACTGAATAATATGACTGCATGTAATGTAAAACTCACCCTCACAAAATTTTGCAGATTCTGCACAGATTGCCCCAAATCCAACTGGATTACAGCATTTGTAATGCAAATTAGAAATTGAATTTAATTGTGAAAAGGGATATAATTTTCTCAAGTGGTCTGAACTTCCATCTTCTGAAATCTGAAATACCAAATGGATGTTTTAACCATCTAAGAATTTTTTTTCACAGAAATCTTTTTTCTGACCCTGGTGTGGTAACTTCTAATAGAATTTCTGACAATGGAGAAACAATGGTAAGAAATCAAAGTATGGGAAATCAAATGCTGTAATGTAGACCTTGGAGTTTAAAATCTCAGTATTCTGAATAATCCATGGAAAGATTCATACTCACTTTTGAAATAAAAATTTTATTTCTAGTTAGCTTTTAATTTATTCTTTAACCTTTACCTCACAAACCTTTATGCAGTAAGTGAAGATAACGCTCCGTGTCTATTGGACTTTTATACTGGGCCTTGTCGTTCATACTGTTGACAAAGCTATCTGGCGGATATAAATTAAAATAATTTCTTTCCAGTGGATAAAATAATGCTAACAAAAATATACTTGTACTATCCACTCAATAGTGATTTATCTGGCGGATTTATATTTCGCATGATCCAGCCATAGAATAATAAGGCCCTGGTAAAATTGAATACACACATGTACACCACACATGTACATCATGCATATAGATGTATGCTTCTCTGTTTCAATAAATCACCCAGGATGTGGAAAGACGTATTAGAGACTGAGTGTGCAGCATGCACCAAGGCTGTGGTGTAAGAAAAAATATTGAGGAGCCCAATGGTTCCTAATGCCATGAAATCCTGGTTACCCAGCACTTAAGCTTATATGAAAAAAAAAGGTTTTAAGTATTTCCAGTTGCCTAAAGGCAAAGGTTAGTCTCTTACCCTGTCAGCACTGATAGGGAGTGACCTTCAAGTTTAATAAAGATCAATTTTAAATATATTGATCAGCAAATTTCCTTAATCTCTGTATGGCTACATCTAACACATATCTCAGTGGTGAGATTTTTAAGTGAAATCTCACCCATTTCTTATTACTAATTAGGGAAGAATAGCTAAGAATATTTAGAGCAAGATATTTTTGTTGATTAAATTTGTTTAGAATTTAAATTATGATTTATTGTACAGTTACTGACAATTTGCTTTTTTTCAGTCCATTCTTGACGTTGCTAAAGGCGTTGTATCAGAGTGCAACTTCTGTACAGTTTGTGAGGTACTGTGTACAAAGGAAACCGTGACAAGCAATGTGTTTTTTAGCCATGATAACTGAAAACAATCATAATAATCAGTGCAAAGTGAAGGGTTGTAATAATGTTTTAAGTTAGAATTAGGTTTCCCTCTTTCGTCATGGAAGCTACCGCTTTTAAGGGCAACAAGAATTCTGGGGGAGGGAGGTGGGTGAAATCATACATTATGCATGAAGGGTATATGGGCTGAAGCTAAAAATGTGACAATGACAGGATTTAATTTTTGTTTTTCATGTAATTTCTCATGTAATAATTTTGAAGGGGTGGTTTGAAATAGAGTTGAGGGATATAAAAGGAATTCTCTATTTACTGCACTGATTTCTCTTGCCAGATTGTAATGCCTGAACTCACTAAACATTGTCGACTTTGTGAAAGATGTTTTCTGAGTTTGGATCACCACTGTCTGTTTCTCCTGACCTGTGTGGCAAGAAACAACCACAGGGCTTTTGTGTTCTTCATGATTGAAGTAATGACGGCCAATGTGTTATTTGTGAGGGCAGCAGTGTCATGTGAGTTGAAACTACAATTTGCATTTTTTTATTTATTTTTTCTTTGTTTTTTTTTTAATTTTTCCTCTTGATGATAATAGAGTGCGGTGAAATGCAAGTGGAGTGGGTAAAATATAGTAATACTAAATTAATATATGTCCTTTAATTAGATACATATAAATTCAATTCAATTCAATTTATTTTGTTATTAGCATTACAATATCATCACAGTCCTAGGCGAACTGCAATTAGTGAAGCTATTCTAGGTGGGGCCACCTTTCTAAACTAAGTCCTCTCTCTGTTATTGAACACAATCACCATCATATTATTAAATAAAATTCTGTTAAAATCCCAAAGTACATACAAAAGAAGAAATATATTTAGGAATATATTTGAGGATTAATAGAAATAAACTATAATGTAAGAGAGGAAATAGTAAAGATATTGGTAAATAGGTAGGAAACTGAACAAGGTTTTCTAGTTGGCCTACAGTATTACATATAGACAAAGGAATATCATTCCAATAATAGCGTCTAAAATGTTCTTAAATTTGTACTAGAAGTTTTTTTTTTATTTAAGTGTTGTAAGGACACACTTTGAGCAGCGCAACTACAGTACATGTACAAATGTAGTAGCTGTACAAATTACCAGTATGAGGAATCAATGCATATAAGCTAGGCTTAACTAGAGATTGGGATCTCAGATCTTGAGATCTTCAAGCCTTGGCTGGAGTTGTGATGTTGTTGTTCTTTAACTAGCAAATATATTGACTGTAAAACTAATTAGTCACATTGAGATGAAATATGTTACAAAATGATGGAAAATTACAATAAGAATGAAAAATAGTACTCAACATCGCAGTTGTAAACTGGAGTTGAACAAAGCTTGTCTGATTAAGGACAACAACAGATTAACGACGACAAGGCAAATTCTTCTGCTGCACTGCTGCAAATGAGCTGCAGTGTATGATGTCATTTGATTGTCACATACCTTGTAGACTGTCCCACAGCTCACCTCACTTGTATTAAATTTAATGTTGTACAATAATCATGGGTGTTTTGATCCTGACACCTGCTGGCTTATTCATGTGTCCTCTTTGTTGTTATTTTCAGATTTTAACTTGGAAATATTCTTAGGAGAGGCATCGTCATTTAGAGTAAGTTGTGAAATTGCTGTCTTGCAAATCCCTGGATAAATTGTGTTTCAGGCATTTTAAGGACATTTTTTAACACTAAATTCAGTCAAGGAAGCCCTGTTAAAATTGTTATAAAATAATATACATGTACATGCATATAACATGACACCTTGCAATGGACTAGTATTACATCCAAAGCGGAGTAGAAGTACTTGTAGTTGCTTAATGCTACAGAGGCTAGGATGAACTTTAGCAGTTTGGGCCAGTTGGCCTGACACAGACTTTACCTTTTGACATGTATGTACATTGTAGTCTTGTTTTTTATTGTCTAATGGGCCGTTTGGAGTTACCCTGTGCCTCTGTTTCAAAACGAGTCCTTATGCAAAATCTTTCATGTGAAATTGAGTTTCATTTGCATGAAAAAAAAAACTTGTAGGGGGGAAACATTTTCATATAAATGGTTTTTCACAAACACTCGTTTTGACATAGAGAAAAAATAATAATTCAGAAATGGTCTGTTGGATAAAGGCTACACTCAATATGCAGTCATCAGTATACAATATTAAAGATTCTTTACCGTAACAATGTTATTCTTTGCCCTTAGGAAGCTATGGGTCACGATGTCTATGTATCAGTTCTGTTTGTTATCAACTGTGTAGGATTCTACTATGTGTTTTTTGTAAGTTACTAACATTGTATGCATGCATTGTCTAAAATAGATCCTATCCAAAGATTGCTGAAGATCAGTTTTCTTTAATAAGTCGCACTGGTTTTGCTGTTACATCACAAAGCTTCTTCTTTATCAAATCAAAGATTGATGATACTCCTTCATAAAATTTGCATACATGTACTTCAGCTCTATACCATCGCCAGTTTTAACAAGAACAACAACATCTTCATTTTCTCACTATATTATTACATACTGTAACAATAAATTGCATTATTTTGTTTATTTACTATAATATGTGATTGAATAATATCACCAATCCGTTACATTTCAATTTGATGATTTTTTCATTTAATTTTGCCTTATAATTTTTTCTCCCTTATTTTTAGAACTTCTCTCAGTAGAGTTCTTGTTCATTGTGATATTATTTCATTGTTATTATTATTATTTTTGTTTTTATTATTTAAGATGGTGTGGTTTCAATTCAAAGTTATTACTGACGGTGGTACCACATACTATTCTCCAGATGGCCGCACTCAACACAGGTAAGTCGCACCTTTCAATTTGCAATCCCTTGATGTGTGGATAAGTGCAAGTACTTTCAAATCTATTTTAATTTGCAATGCACAAATCACTTTCAAATGCCAGAAAATCAACGAAGGAAAGAAATCACCAGTGAAGTAAAACCAAACAAAGGTTATCGCTGTAACCAATCACAAAGGACGTGGACAATCCAGTGAACCAATCAAAACTCGAAGTAAATACATGTATCTGGCACAAAGCGCGGGAAAAAGAGTGCGAGAGCGAGTCATGATTGGTTGTTTCTTTTACCTCGTTTTACCATTTAAGGTGTGCACACGCTTGGTTACATGTTGCGGGGAAATGGAGCGGGGACATACTGCAGCGACAGTTTTTGAGAAAATGTTCTGTTGCATGATATTCAGCTGGTTTGAATTCGTGTGTCAGGAGGTAGGGACAAAATGACGTCAATTTTCAATGTCGCATCGAGTGCACTGCAAACTGTCCCCGCTACAACATGAAATGAACCAATATCACAAGGTCGTAGTCAGAAAGAAATTATGACTGCTCCGACAGTGTTCGTGAAAATAATTATAAGTCAGACAATTTCTTTTGTTTAATTCTCTTCCTACGTATCGTATTAAAACAACAAAAACGAGACAAAATGACTAACGCTACGGTTTGCCTTTTCCTGCCTATGGCCATGTATCCGTTAATTAATTCGTGTTCGCCAGCTTGCGCACTGTCCCTTGAACATGCTCCCGTGCGTAAACACAAAGCCGGAAGGGCTTGTCCCCGCTTCAGGTCCTCGCAACGTGTCCGGTAGTGGGTTGACCTCTAAACCAAGACCTCTAAACGTGTAGCGTAGTTATGCAAAACCAAAGAAAATGAGAATTTCTCTCGACACCCAAGTGAAAAACCACTCAAATAATATATCAAAAAGTAAAATGGATGGCTAAATAGACAAGCATGGTTACTTCTGAGGTAGAGTAAGATTATTTGAGACAATCGTGAAAAGCTATTCGCATTTTGTCTCGGCTTTTCCAAGATGTGCTGTGCTTCAACGTGCTCTTGATTTCCTTTTTCAGATCCTGGAAAGATATATGGTGTTTTAAAGGCATTTCATTTTCGCAAAGGATGAAGATATTTCTTCAGTTTCTTCTCGGGGAATATTCTTTTTACAAGAATATGAAGAAAAAACAAGCCCAGAGACTTGTCTAACTGTTGAAAATAGCTTTGTCAGAATGCGTCTCGGTTGAATGGAGAATGGGCAAGTGGAGGCCCCTTCACATTAAGGCCTGGTGATGAGGGGCGAATTTGTGTACTGATTTACAGATAAACAAAAGTCTCTTCCAGGCATTGGTAGTCGTGGAGCAGCGAAATTGAAAACGAGGGCGAGGTGTCTCCAGGCGTCTGAGTAATCTGTGCATTTCCGTTTTTTTTCTTTAGCCACTTTTTTCTATTTTTTACAAGTAACCGAACTTTTTGGACACAGGCTATACCACTGAAAGATACATGCAGATAAAAACAGGCGTTGCAATCAGGTTACAGGTTACAACACGATCGGGCATCGGCAATCTCTCAGCAATTAAAATTTCAGCCAATCTCTGTGCTATCCATAATTTTACTGAAGCAGTTTCTGGGTCTTTCATTTCATTACGGTATCTGGCATCGTTCGTTTCCTTTCAAATATTTAGCAGAATTTGAGAATAGGGTTTGAACGACAAGGTTGTAAAATAAATCAGATCCCAACACTTGTAACTTCATAAGTTATCCTGTATTTTTGAAAGTACATAATTGTAAATATGAACTTTTAAATTCTCCACTCTTCTCCGTCGTGTATATAAAGATAACTTAAGTTGTTACAACACGATGTAACATTGAACGTGAGAATAATTTAAATTCGTTTTTTGTACATTTTACTGGCCTGGCAAGTTTTCAAACAAGATTCTTTGCTTGGCGTATATGTTGTAGTTAAAAATTAAATTGAGGTAAAAATAATTTTAACCTAGTTTGATTCTCGATTTTCTTTGTCTTCTAACCCTAATTAGTATAAATCCACTAGTGTTCCATCACAAATGCTGCGCTGCTCTGATTGGCTACGCTACCCACTATCTATTCTGTGATAGATAGTGAGTAACAGTGTGTCCTTGTTAACAAAATGACGGCCGCTTTTGTGTCTGTGAGGAGGATTTTTTGTAAAGTTTTGAACGACTAGTAGATTTATACTAAAACAATTAGATCATTCGCTCTCGATTTCTATGCGTGATAGTTGACTCGGGCTGCGCCCTCGCCAATTATCACGTGATAGAAATAGAGAGCGAATAACCTAATTGTGTATTATTCATAATCAATGAATAAGTAGGGCTAAGAGTCAAAGAAATTTATTTTTTACCTGAATTTAATATTTTAACTACAACATATACATTATAGTAAGTTGTAGTGATCGTTTTAAACTTTGTTTTGCTTGTATAAGTTAGGTCTGGTATTTTACATATTTACCCTTCAAGAAAGAAATGAAAATATTTTAAAAACATTTTATCAGAAAGCGAATGAATGAATGAAAATGAATGTTAGTTGTGAGGATCCGGAAGTGTTTTCATATGACGTCAAAGCAGCCCAAGCCCCAGTCCCAAGCTAATACTGCGGGAGTTGAACTCTTTTCTCAAGTAAAAACGTTCTTATGTTCCAATACAATTGTGTGGCTGCTGACCACAGGTCTATAGTGTATGAAAGGCACGTTTTATGTCGTTGTTGTTGTTGTTGTTTATGCCGCCGTTGAACATATTACGGAAAATGACAAGGTACCAACAACAGTGACGTGCATGCTGATATCAAAATATTTTACTGAGAGTTGTGTTGATATGTAATATTGGTTATCAGAACCTTAAGGTTTTACACAGTGTAAATATAGGTCTATTCTGATAGAAGAGAACGAAACATACAGGGTTGTATTATTTGTTATGGCACGACTCGTCCGTCTACAAAAACAATTTTTGCACTTGGGTTTTGAGCATCCAGAAACCTTTCTCACCTCGCGTTCCGTTGTTTTCAGGGCTTCCTTCCACACTAATCCGTCACAAAAACAGAGCTTTCCAAAAACGATCTTCAAACCGAAGAAGCTGTTGGCTTTTCGTCTTCCGTTGTTTGTGGATGCATCACTAAGAATTGAAATGCTGTGTTTTGTTCTGCCTTCTTTTGAGCACGTCACGGCGAGTGAAAAAAGTAAAAAAAAAAAAGTCAGAACAACTTTATTTCTTATATTTAGTGGCCTCAAGATCAGAACATGACATTGCTGACTGGGTACCAACCGAAGTAAACACGCTGGCCTATTGAACCACTGAAATACTTGTAGCTGACGTAAAGGGCGGGAAAATCTGAAGTAAGCCAAAATTAGTTTTGTTTAACTTCTTAGTGGATGACAAAGTGGGGCGAATTCTTTAGGTAAATACGAATTACTTTCGAAACTCGAGCGCAAATTGCTCTGGTTTTCTTTTCAACTGCTCAATAACAGAGAGGAACATAAGGCTCGAGGAACTCCAGCGGAATTGGAATTTGAAAGTCGTCCTCCTTACTAAGAACCACGAGTGTTTATTTCTACAATAGCGATTATTTAAAAAAAGAATTGATTTCTCGAGAAAAGAACGAAAAATAAGATGGTGGCAAGGAAACCCTGCAAAATGGAACAAAATTCTGGCAGCTCTTTATATTTTAAGTATAAGTCAAACTTCACATCTTCTATCAAACCCACGTGACCTTGTTTGTCTCTACTTTGGGAAATGAATTATTTTCCATGCAAAAACTCCTTACCTATTGTTTCGCACTGACGCCAATACTGAGTTTTGCATTTTAGTTTTGCTTATGTATCCTGGAGATTTACAAAATTATTGCATTGCTTTAGTTTTATATTTTTGACTAAATCTTCTGTAGTCAACATCAACATGATCAAAGCCATTGAATTTCTAAAGCTTTCGTATTTAGTCCTCTGTGAGATGTAAATTTCAATAAAGCAGCAAAACAACGGTTTTCACATTTGAAACTTGCTGTGAAATACTTGAAATGCTGTGAGGGTTCACGTTATGATAATAGGGAGCTTAAGCAACGACGACGACGACGCCGAAGACGACTCCTAATAAAAAATGAATTTATATTTCACAAGCGAAATTCGCGATTATTTAGATC
>OMLO01002875.1_pt1 | contig 14094 bp, 12 predicted proteins | sample 1674811 | NCBI WGS metagenome assembly OMLO01 (sample SAMN06265003, study PRJEB25207) | coral metagenome | isolation source: Coral host | place: Mexico:La Bocana,Puerto Morelos, Mexico | collected 2008-11-13
TGTTTTTTTTTTTTTTTTTTTTTTTTTTTTGGGTGGGGGGGGGGGGGTGGGAGCGCTAAAAGGTTAAACTGTGGTAGTGTTCATCCTTCAAACTACAGCTGTTAGAAAAGTGCTGGAAACTGTTACCAGCCTCCTTAAATGATTCTTTTGTTAGGTGTACATTGTCGTTGTCAGTGATCCGGGTTTGAGCCCTGTCTGGCGGCAATGTGTTGTGTTGTTCGGGAAGATCAAGACATCTTACTGTCACACTACCCTTTCTCCACCCAGGTGTATAAATGAGTACTGGGGGTAACCCTGCGATGGCCTAGCATCCCATCCATGTGGGAGTATAAATACTTTTAGCAACTTCATGCTGTATGTCAAATTTCCCTGACTTGATTCAGGGACTTCATTGATGTTTCCAGCAGGGGGGAAGCTGGTTTTCGTTTTTCTTTTCTTTTTTTTTACAATAAGGTACTAAAACGACTTAAAGAAATACGAAACTACTTACAGTACGATTATTACTAGCAAAACGATACTTTGAATACTACTAACAACAATACTAATACTATGATACAATACAAATTGATAAATTCAATTTACACTTGCATGCTGGAAGCTGGAAGCTGGTTTTCTTAGGCAGACAAACCTTTTGAACCGAGATTCTTTATAAGAAACACCATTCTTACAACTGGTCAATTTAACTGCTGCCCAACCCTTAAAAGACCCTGTTGAGTCATAATTCTTTGAGCATCTCAGCTGTGATAGCAGAATCTACAGAAGTGCTTTCAGGATGTGGCATGTACCTAATACAAAACTCTAAATGGCAAATACAACTCACCTATGTCAACAGTACAGTCAGCTGATGATTTTGATACAACAACTAGATCTCCTCTGATTGGCTGAAGTCCATGCTCCTAGCAAACCCAATACAATAAAACAATTTAGACAGAAAGGTATATACAATGTAAAGCTACCATTTGTTTACAGTTGTACAGTATTGAACTCAATAATAATTATTATCTTAGGTTAATAGCCTTTGAAGAGAGAATCAGCAACAAAAGAGCACTGATTTCAGCAGATAAATCCTACATGTAGGTATGACCTTAATTTGTCTGTGATAATCTAGTATGACAGGTCTGCAATGCATATTAAGTGCCTTTGTACATGTATAGCAGAGAAACAAGAATGTGAAACCCTTGGAATAATGTGCAATAATAAATTGTTACTGGCTTTACACAAAATAATCTTTAATAAAAATTATAGAATCTACAGTAAACTATTCTACATTGTTATGATACATGTAGACCATTTTCATATTCTGGGTACTGGACTGAAATTAGCAATAGTGGCTCATTTGAGGGAATATCATTGAAAAGATATTAGTACTATTTGCAATTGAAAGACTACTTGCATTAGCCTCAACTGCAAGCTAGTTCCAGGCCAATACCAAGAATGCAAGAATGGTCTATTGCCACAACTTTCAAAATAATACCTTGATGCGTCTTGATGCCATAGAGTTCCACACATAGCTCTGATATGCATGGACGTACATGAGCCGTGTGTTCCTAGAAATGGACTGCAAGGCGTTAACAAGACCTGACGGCCCGTGTCTCACCAGACCCTGCAGGAGGTCGCTTTCAATGCATTTCCTTTTAGGCATTTTCTTGAGAGTCCCTTTGGCATCATTTGTGTCCTTCCAGTGTTGACGAGCAGCCGTCAGATCATCCGGTTCACCATCTCTTGGACTAAGAAGCAAATCTATGGCTTCAGACCAATTACTGAGAAGCAATGCACGACCTGTAAATTTGACACAGTACAGTAACAATGAGTGCGTTACAGTAAAATCAATAGAATTCAAACACTGATTTTAGAAGTTTTCTTTCTTCACATGTATCACATAGTAGGGTGAGGTGCATCAATTTTGTATTTTTCTTTTCTTCACAGGATGTTTGGGGTTTCTACTTCAAAGTAGAGAACATAAAACATATGATCATCCGCAAAAATCATTTCGGAAAGGTCTAAGAGGTGGACAAATGACCACAGACTAAGTCAGTTTAAGTCTGAAAACATGAAAATGTTTACACAGACCTGTACAAGCCCTTTAATTTGTAATTAGATCTTGGTTGTACAGAACAATACAGGTCCAGCAGGATGTAGTTTTTTTATGAATTTTATCAGTGACATATTGTTGAGTTAAATACTTGTGTCTATTTAAACATGTTGCATTTCAAAATGGAGTTCAGGTTAAAATGAAATTCCCTTGTTTATTGATCCTAATTACTCATGGACCATGAATAATTAGGGTTAGAAGACAAAGGAAAGTGACAATCAACCTAGGCTAAAACCATTTTAACCAGAACTTCATTTTGACCTAAAACAAGTATTAAACAAGTCACGTAATAAATGTAGAGTATCACATGTGACTCTGTAGTATGTAGTATAATTATATGCAAACAAGTGCATTATATTCTCTACAAAGTAATGGAATTGAAAACAAAGACAGACAAACCACCACACAATCATGCGATTTGATATGACGCGATGATGTACACTGTATATTTATAACGACTTTAAAACACACCTATTTTATGCGTGGGAACTGAGGTAGTTCCAAACCTTTGTAATCCAAAGTAGTTAATAAATCCTTCAACCTTCAGTGATTCCAAACTGTCTGCTATCTTATCATGATCCCCCACAATGTTCCGAAGTGTTATGATAAAATGGTTTCCAGACAAAGAACCAAGCTTGAGAGGCTCTCTGCAATACTTGAAATTTCCAACACACATATTCCAAAGGGTGGCATTCAGATCCTGCAGTTGTTCGGCCCTGACTCGATAGACTGAAACTTGCTGTGTGGTGACCGCCCTGCGATCTTTAGTTCCAGCATAGCCAAACATGCCAGCTTTGATCTTAAGCAGTTTACTCAAAAGGTTAATTGCATCCATAGTATCTTTGTTCTCCTTGTAAAGAACAAACCAGCAATAATTGCCAAGTTCAGCTGGCCATCGAGTGTTTCTCTGCTTTCCACTGGAATCCTGCTTATGAAAAACTCTGACTGCCTTTTTGTCACCTACATCCACTGTGTCACTGTCTGCAAAGAACACAAAAGTGATCAACTCTTACTGTGGGCACACTGGGAACCAAAAGGCGCAGTTTGTTAGAAGTCCATATCAGAAGTTCAGGAAAAATTTCGAGAAAAATGATGATTACATGTACATACATTTGTACATCAGATAAAGTTGAGAGTACCATTACGAGATGGCAGCCACAATGTTTAGGACAACAGTTTATCAGAATTTAACAGGCTCCGCGGGGGTTTTGCATTTCAGTGGGTGTGAAGAGAAATCTCTTGGTTACCAGAGAGAGTTTACAAGTTACATGTGTACATCCTGAATTTTAGTTCAGTAGCACAAGGTAACTATTGTCTATTGCACACTCCAATCAAGGTGGATGACACAGTGTAGCAGGACAGGACTATATGTACTGCCCAGCATTAATTTGGATGGGATCCAGTTTTACACCTTGAAAAAAGAGGAACTGTGAGAGTGAAGCGTCTTGCCCATGAACACAACATAATGATCCTGGCCAGGACTCAAATCTAGAGTGCTCAATCTAGAATGCAGCACACAACACATTTGGCAACCACACCTTTCTTATTCCTTTGCATAACCACTTATCTTTTTGCAGGAAAAAACAAAAAAACAAGACACACTTCTATATGTGCAGCTCCAGTAAATTTCCAAACTACCCCCTCAGAAGGGATTAGAATTTCCTGAGGTGTGCGAGGAGAGCTTCAAATTTAAAATTATGCATAAAGCTTAATTAGAATTTCCACAGGGGTGGGGTTCTATCCATGGGGAGGTATGGATATTTTTTGGAATTAAACACTGTAAATTGCAATTAAAATACAATTGATACAATTTTCATAAAAACTACTACATGTACGCCTACAAAAACAAACATCTCTCAGATGAGTGCTGCACATCTCCCATCTTCATGTGTAAAAATCAAATCTCAGTTATGACCAGTCAGAGATGAGTGCTGCAGAGATATCGCTGTTAACAAAGGTGTAAATTATTTGATGACTTCGACAAATACCAGGATTCATTATTAACACATTTTGAAATTTTCTTTACCCAAAAAAGAGAAGTTTTCTCTGATGGCACGGTGAACCAATCTTCTGTGATCTTTGTCGTCATCGGGAGATAAAGTCACTGAAATTTTTTTCTCTTCGTCATCAACAACTTTCTGGATTTTTTCTTTCTCTTCTGCGCTTAATATAGCAAGATCGAATTCTTTGGTCTTGTCACCCTGAGGTATTGAGGTATCTGACAGGCACACTATGTTCCCCTGAAGGTCCCTCTCATTGACAATGAAATCTGTATACCTCTGCTTCAGAACTCCGTGAAAGCCTGGAAAATTGCTCACGAATTCAAGAATTCCTACGTCCTTTTCAGAAACACAGCTATTGATCACAGCATCAAGTCCACTTTTAGACGATTCAGTGACCGATGTATCGTCTCCCGGGTTCGCTTCTTCTCTTGTGTTTCGTGTCTCTTCAGGGCGCACGTGTTCCTGATCAGTTGAATTTTTCCTTTCAAGCTTTCCCTCGGTATCCTTTCCCAGAACGCACTTAGGTAACTCGTAAGTTTTTCCTTCACCAGCTTGATCATCTGTTCTAGTTTGAAGATTTGATTGCGACGATTCCAAAGCTATTCTAGGGCGTTTTGAGTCAGGTTCAAAATTCACAACTTCGTCCGCCATATTGAAAATTGAGCCTGCGATCATTAGCAACATTTTGCTCAACAAGATAGTCATTCAAGTATGACTAAACAACTTGTCTCCAGGCTTCACAACATGAGCAGAGAGACATCTTTTCTTTGTTTCCTATCATTATATATTTTCAGGGTCGCGTTCATTTGTGGGAATCCAACGATGAAAGCAGTTCTCTACAAAACCGGTGGTGTGGAAAATTTAAGTATAGGTACAGTTCCAAAGCCTAAAGCAGAGAAAACTCGTGTGTTAATCCGCGTGGAGTACACGGCACTAAATCGAGCCGACACTCTGCAACGACGAGGCCTCTACAACCCCCCGCCGGGGGATTCGGACATTCTGGGAATAGAGGTTTCTGGTGTGATAGAAGAGGTGGGAGAGGAGTGTGTTCGCCAATGGAAGTAAGTGTTTTAACTGGATGATATCGAAGGAAAGACAGAGATGGTCAAAATAAATTTTCCCGGCATAGTCCGATCGATCAATCAATCTTGACCTCAATCGAACGGAATCGATCGAATCAATCAATCGAATTTCCGTACTCCTGACTACTCCTTTTTGGCTTGAATGCGCGTCGAGGCCTACTACGCGGTACGCAGATACCTAAATTTATTCGTGTTACAGTTGAAGAGTGTTCATTCAAAATGGCTTCCTTTCAGTGTTTTACGTTGGCCCAGGCGTAGTAAGGGAGCCGGGGCGTTGGGGGGGGGGGGGGGGGGGGGGGGGGGGGGGGGGGGGGGGGGGGGGGGGGGGGGGGTACTCATTTGAATGACTAATACAAGTTGAGGTATATGAAAGGGTAGGGAAATCTATCATTTAGTTTTTTTTAGAGTCCGACTTAAATTAAAATGTTTTTATTTATTGGGCTCTACTTAAGTAAACTGACTTGCTTTTATGGCGATTTATTCATAATACAGACAAGTTGGGAAGCTTGTTAAATGGGTAGTTTGTTTTCAAATAAAGGTATACGAAAGGGCTAGACGACCCCCCCCCCTTCCCCCCAGGCGTTGGCCACGCGATACGCGGTAGATAGCGAGAAATCTGCATCATTTCTCGTTCTAAAAACTCGACTCGTAAAGCAAGCACTGATCGTTTGTAACTTTCCTCTCACAACTTCTCAACTGAAACGAATAAGCGACGTCTGATAACTCATTAACTTATAGAACACATTAATTAACTTACTTCTCGATCCTTAAAACGAGAATTACAGCCAAACTAAGTGAAGCGTACCCCTTAATGCTACTTTGTGAAATGATTTTTATAAATATTGTCCCCCGCTTATCTGCTTAACCGCAGTTATGAATTTATTATTTCATTTTTGAACCCGCCAGTCGTTTCAAGAGTGCAATAATGAATTGATTTTTTTTTTCAATGTGTAATCCGTTAGCCGTAGTCTTGAAACGACTTGGGTTCAATATTCCACTGATCAATTCGTTAATTATTGCATCTTGAAGGGACTAGCGGGTTGAATACCTGGGGCTCAATATTCAATTAATCCATCTTGAGGGGCTCGCTTCACTTGATTTGACTGTAAAACTTGCGGCGAAGAAAAACAATTGCCGGTGTGAATAATTCGTTCTTAAGTACGAAGGCGAAAATGACGCGCTTTAAGAAACACATTTTAGTATCGAGCTACGTATACGAACACAGATTTTGTCTTTGTCCAACGATTGCGACAGAACATAAACTACAACCACAAGGAGCGAGTACTTTTTTTGCAAAATTTATTACTCCAGTGTTGTTTTTATCTACGCCTCGCTTCTTCTTTTGTTTTTTCTTCGGCAATTGTTGTCGTCTTTGTAGTTTAAGATTCATTGTTTCAACATCTTTGCGGTTTCTTTATTATTAGCTTCACTGCCTCACGTCGCGATTCCATAACTTCTTATGTAACAATAACTCTTCTGAGATCAAGTTCAATTACCTGATGTTTTTTTTTAAAAAAAGAAACAAAAAAACCCACCCGTTTTTAAGGTTTCACTTCATGCCACTACTCTATCCGAAAACATACGGCTATACAGCAAGGTACTCAAACTCTTTGAGAAACACACCAAGAAAGTGTCCAATTCAGCGAAAATTGCAAAGCAACACCACGACACCCCGGCGTCATCCTACTACATGTTCTCCGAAGCTGCTTAACAACAACTCACTGCCCTCAAGGACGACTTCAAACAAGAAGTCAATGACCCCGTTGGAGATGGCAATGTCCTGCCATAATCCAAAAAAGTTGCCCTTCTACAGCAACCAATCTTCACGTTTTTAGCGTCTGTTGTCCCAGAAGAATTGATTGCGCGCTGAAAACCGCGGGATCTCCACCTACAGCAATATCACTGGATAACCCTAACCCTTAATAATAGTTGAGGTAGATCGTGAAGGAAATTTGAAACGGGAGAGAGAGGCCATTATTGATACTTCACAGTTGACCTGGAAACCTAGGGGTAACAAGGGTTTCCCTCCCCAGAAAAGTTGAAAATGTCCTGCCTTCTTTGGCGGGGTTAAATATTTTTAAACTAAAGAAGGTAAGGGGCAACCCCCTTGAAATCTGCCTATGATCAAGCGGTGCACTCTAGAACATTGAGTTGTCCCAAACTAAAATAAAGGGACGGTTTATATATAGGATGATGGGGAGGAGTAGGTAGAAATCTAGGAATCACGGGGAATGGAGGGAGAAATGGGGATTGTGTAAAGGGGAGTGTTTGTACATAGGGAGGGCAGTTGCGAATATCTAATATAATTATTTAGGATCCTAACAGGGGGGGGGGGGGGAGTAGGGAGAAATCTAGCACGCTAAGGGAATGTAGGGAGAAGTGGGGGTTGTGTACAGGGGAGCGTTTGTACTCAGAAAGGACAGTTCCGAATAAAATAAATTTTAAGTTGTGTGCATGCAATGCGTAACAAATAATGTACATTTGTTTTCTGCTTTTTACAGAAAGGGTGACAAAGTTATGTCTTTGCTGGGAGGTGAGCTTTTGTTTCAATAGTTACATCATTACCATGGTGTAGTAGACTCAAGGTAGCATCCCATGATCAGGATGCGGTGATCAAAAAGTTAAAAATGTCTCCTACACATATCCATCATATATTTAGTGTCTAACGTTTAACATGGTTTAAAGGCTACTTTGGTGCTGGACATGTGACACCAGTGTTGAGAATTTTAAATCATTTGAGCGCTGATAGGTGTTCATCTTCAAGTTGTTTCAGCTAGTATGTGCTTCACATAGAGTTTGTTTTATCTTCTACACCTATTATCTTGTAAATTAAATATGGGCTCCACATGCACTAGGCACACGCGCGTGATATATTCGGCCCGCAAAACGTCAACTGTCATACCGGTATAAGGCCCTAGTTTCAGAAGCCGTTCTTCAATCGGCCATGTCCGAGTTACCATCTGCCTCAGTATCAAAACGAGTCCTTATGCAAAACCTTTTCATATGAAAATGACTTTGATTTACATGAAAAAGAACTTGCAGGTGGAACACATTTATGTGCATGCAATGCATGACTTTTTGGAACGGTACACATTAAATAAAACGTCCTTAATTTTTTTTCATTTCTAGGAGGGGGGTATGCCGAGTATTGTACGGTTGAAGAAGATCTTGTAATGCCAGTACCCGACTCTTACAAACTCTCCGACGCGGCAGCCATTCCAGAGGTCTGGCTCACAGCATATCAACTACTGCACTTTCTTGGCAAAGTTCAGAGTGGTGAAGTAGTGCTTGTCCACGCTGGTGGCAGCGGTGTTGGCACAGCACTGGTTCAGCTGTCACGACTGGCTGGAGCAGTGCCTTATGTCACTGCAGGTTCAGAGAAGAAGATCAAGATGGCAGAGTCACTTGGAGCTGAGGGCGGGTTTAACTACAAAACAGGAAATTTTTCCAGTTGGATAGAAAGTGTTACTGGAGGTAATAGTATTGTTTTTATATTCGTTGTTGTAGGTTCTGAGTGTGAAAAAGTCAAACACAGGAAATAGTTTTTCTCAAAGAATTAGTGAAATTTATGGAAATGGGAAATTTGGTGGATTTGATGTTGTTTTTAAATTAGAAGTTAAAAATTGGTAGACGTACTCCAAACAGTTACTCACCAACCTGGGCGCCCTTTCAGGGGCGTTCAACTGTCTGGTGGTGTTCCAAAACGTTTTTTATCTTTTAACCCTTCCTTAAATTTCGTAAAATTTCACGTAAATTCATGTGTATCCCCGCCTTAAGGAGGCCGAACACAGCGCGCTCTTGCTTAAATCTTATTCAGCAGCACCGTACCAACTCAGTAGCCATTTTATTTGCTCTATACTTGTGCTATTTGTACTTTTTTGTTTCTTCGTTGATGACGCGGAGTAGGTTTTGATCTTTTGCTGGGCTGAGTGTCCCCATGTTGCACTGAGCTCGAAAGAAAACGTCGTTGATGGCCAATGTTGCTCTTTATTTTATCTTATTTTTGTGTTTTAGGAAAAGGTGTAAATGTGATTCTAGATTGTGTTGGTAGCTCGTTTTGGGAACAGAATATCAAAAGTCTTGCTGTCGATGGCCGTTGGGTGCTGTATGGACTGTTAGGGGGAGGAGAGATCTCAGGAAACCTACTCGGAGACTTGCTGAAAAAGAGGGGATCACTTATAGCTACAACTCTAAGGAGTAGACCACTAAGCGTAAGTTCCATTTTGCTTGCAGTCAATTTAAACCTTCAAGGATGTTATATACATCTAACTATGTGAGGAGAATAATAGAGATCTATTCAACACCCTTTGAAAGGATTCGAGCTGAGAACAATTTTATCCTGATCACAAAATGCGTAAAATAATCAATTCTGCAGGTACGTTCTCTTCCCAATTGTTTAGCATTCCTTCAACATTCCTTTCATCCTTCCTTTTATCCTTTGCGTGGACATTTCACATGTTTCAACTAAATCTCATAGTTGCGTCTTTGTTATACCGAGACTAAAGAAGCCCCACCCCTCTTCTTTTGGAGAATCTTTGTTTACAATATTACCTCGCACGATTGATACAGTTTCTGATCAAAGTTTCTGCTCTAACAGAATAGCGCGATTAACTGTCCCAAGGAATTTAAGCCCGATGTAATGAATACTATTCGTGCAACGCGGGTTTAAGAAATTCATTTTTTTCATGTCTGAAGCTCTGAACTCATAAGCGCTTTCGCCACCCAAACATTTTGGAGTTTTTGAAAACCCATTTCGCCATGAATACTACTCCCACAGAGCCAAAAGATGTCACCACTTGCTAGTCAATTCGTCGTGATCTGGCCTGATGCCCCCTGTGTGCTAAGTCGTATGTTACTGAGTAGCCTGTGCGCGATAAACCAGGTTTTCGATGCTGCCATCTTGGATTGTAATTTGGATGTTTGACCGGATGTTTTTCAACTTCACGCCTACTACCTCGGCAATTTTTTTTTCGCCTCAATCCTCCACACTTATGCAATCCAAGATGGCGGCCTAACTCGCGCCCAAAATACGCCTACACTGCAGGCTAAATGAAAACAATGACGTCAGCGTCGGCTACCCTAAAAACAGCTTTGCGTTTTGAAAACCTTCTGCCAGTTCACTTTTATTCTTGAACATGAGTATACACCTATTTTATCTTCATTTTTATAAGAAATACTAACTTTTTAAACGTAATTTGCATTGTTTTATAGTATAAAGCGGCATTAGCCCAAGAATTTGCAGAAAGAATCGTTCCACAGTTTGCAAATGGCAAGCTCAGAAGCATTGTGGACTCTGTGTTCCCCATGGATCAAATCCAGCTCGCACATAAAAGAATGGAGGCAAATGAGAATATTGGAAAAATAGTTGTTCAAATCTCTTCCAAAGAGGAAGACAGCACTGGGGAAAACAAGTCTGAACTTTAGTCAGCTTGAAAATATAGAAGGGCCGCTGCGCGCACGATTTTTCCACCATTTCGCACGTTGAAGACTCCAAGTCGGAAGTCGAAAGCGTGTTTTCTTGAATACTGTTAGCCATAGAACGTTTTTTTGATGTTACCATGCAGTCAAATGATCTGATATGTTTAAAGTTGTATAACAACATTAAAACAGGTGACAATCAAGAAGGTAGTCGATTAGTTTTTGCACACTTTGTTAAATGCTAACATGCTACAGTAACAGCAGAACGGGTCCTTTTGATGTTAATGCCACGTAAATAATATTTACAAATATTTATACAGGTCTGACAATAAATTATATTACGTTCTTTTTCCGTGCATCTTGTACTGCAATACTCTCCTAGAACAAACTTTTGAATAAAAGAGTGCAAGATACTTTGTTGCAATTACTTTTAGAATAAATACTATACTTTGTATGTTGGAAAACGAACTGATACTTTTACAATGAGGCAGAAACACTTAAAGAAACATAAGCCCGAAAGATCTTCGCTTGGACATGTTTTTCCTGGTTGTAAAAATCTGCGGAGAATCTCCTTAAGTAATTCGAACTTATCCGTTTCCAACATACGAATATTGGAAGAACTAAACAGTATGTATAATGTACATGAATTAATGAAAAAGGAGGATACAAAATATTTTAAAGAGTGTTTGACGATGAAGGGAATAACTCGCATTTCGGGACTGGATGTTTATCAAGTTACTTATTACATATATACAGAGAACATGTAGCAAGTTTGTAAACCATGAATCATTCTGAAGCAAGACAGACCAATTACAACAAAAATACAAAACAGCAAAAAAAAAAAAAAGAACGAGCAAGCTGAGGAAAAAAAGTACAAATTGAAACAAGAACCCTCTTCCCTTAACAGCAAATTCAAATGTTCTCACTTTATAAGGACCGCTAACTAATTTCTGCCATTTGCGATTTGCCACCCCGGGTATCTGATGCTATTAACCGCGAATTGATCATTTCTATTCCATTATATTGCACGGGAAAGTTATGTTTTTTTTTTAATCTGAAGAGGCTATACCTAAAGTGATTGAACGCGTTTTAATTGCATCTTGTCACACTTTCTTGGCTAGAAGATGAAGGGTCGCATTTGGCACCAGGCCACACTCTTGTAGAGTTGAAGCAGGATCATCGTACACTCTGTTGGGAAAAGATGTTTTGATGTCATAGGAAGGAGCGTCAGCAGGCCTGAAGAAAATAACAAAACAAAGTTGCATAATTACTTTTTAGTACCATTTTAGTGTTAATAACAATTCAAAATTTATTTAGCGATTTTCCATGTCACTTGTGCCTCTGGAATAAACCCATCGAATTGAGATAGCAGGAACGAAGTTGTACGAAAGACAACTCGTGTCGGAATAATGAATAAGACAAAGAGTTGACTTGCAACATACCTGGCAGCATCAATGTGGCTCCTCACATCACGTATACAGTCTGTAAACTTCATCTTCAAGATGTACGTCTATAGCGAAAAGAAATTTCAGGTTGTAAGTTTGTAATATTAGTTTTTCCTTAAAACATATTCAATACTCAAGCTGGCCTTACCATTTCTCCAGTCTCCGACTTGATCCTTAACGTGGAAACTTGAGTTGTACCCGACTGTGGCCTTGGACCATCTGTACGTCTATGAAACCAACGTTGGATACCATGACTGTCAAATTCAGCTGAATGATCAGGAAATTAAGTATTTAGAGGCAGAGAAATCAGGTTTATATTACCTTGATTTTATCTCTTGGAGGACAGGAGTATCCAGGACTTTGACATCAGAATGACCCTCCCCACCCTGTTGAGAATGACAAACCAAATAGTTACAACCAAAACAATGTGGATGTGTTGACTCAGGCCAGAATTGGTATATAGCCAAATCAAATCAAAAGCGTTAAGCTTGATAAACACTAGGATGGATTTATGGCGTTGCGTCACAGAGGACTCGTCTTGAGACATTGGACCTACGTTTTTCAAGTTTATGGTTTGTAGTTCATCAAAGACTTCGCCGCGTAAACCATCATTGGTTCGTTTTTGTCAATATTCACTGATTTCGTTTCTGTGTTTTTCTAAACTCGCTAAATAAACTATTTCTCTGAAAATGGTTTTTGAAAAACAACAACCAAACTGGATCACACCCACGATCCATTACATGGTAAAAAAAGCTGTACAGTATGGGCACTACTTTCAACTAAACGTTTCCAAGTTATGTTAATTTATTTCTTTTCTTTTATTCGAAAAGGAGATTGTTATACCACGCAATTACAAAGTTAACACATAATTATGAATAGGTTGTTCTTCGGAAAAGAAAAGTATACAGTGTATACAGAGTCTATTTTGATTCATATTTCTTGAGCTGAAACAATGATATCGCTTATTCAGTATACAGTAGGGATCGCGTGTTAACCAGCCAGCAACAACTGGCAGTTGCAGTTTTCAATCATTAAGATCACGCCATACAGGCTGTTACAAACCTTGATAACATTCGCTATTCCAGATCTGACATCAATTATTTTACCATCTTTAATAACAGACTGGGGGAGACGGGATAAAAATTGATCTACAGACTGTTGCTTTTGTCCTACAAGAGAGAAAAGACAAAACATTGTAGTATAGCAACCTGTTCGAAATGCATTTATAAGTGAAAATAACATTGGCATCGAATGAACATAAGCTATATATCATTTTCATCAGACGTCATCAAATTCCAAAATATACACTTATCTAGTGTGTAGCCTTTTTTGGAGTTAAAGTGCTAGGAAAAGTGCTTGTGTAATTGTTCGTTGGTTCAGTTCAGATAATCAGTCGCCTATATAGCTAAAGTAAATTCCAGATGTTTACACTATTTTCCGGCCGCCATGTTTGTGGGGCAAAGAGCTCCACCATCATGGCCTCTCTGAGTTTGCGCAAAACATTTCGGCGAATATCTTAAGTTTGGGAACACGCTGAGACCCAAAACTTGGAAAAAAATGTCTTTTTTACCCATCTCCTATAACATTACAATTTCTTGATTTTATCCACTGAATAATTCTCGTTATATTTTTTCGTTGCGTAGCTGTAAAAAAACTATCTATAAAATAAATTCTTGTCATATATAAAGCGTACAAACAGAAATAATGCAGTAATGGACAATCCGTAAAATTTTAATCCAATTCTTTAACCCAATTTTGGCATACTTTAAACACTGTTTTTACGACTGTCTGTTGGCGTGTTTTTTACTTTACTAGGTGTGCGAGGTGTGTGCTAAGAAAAGCTAACAGTAGTTTTTGTGAACTTTACCAACCATATTTCTAAGATTTGGATTTTGTCACATCAGGTAGTTCAAAGCACATTTGACTATTTGGCGAGTGGCCTGGCGCTAGGGTGTACATTGCTGCGAATGCACCAACGTCCTCTCTCTTCCTACCTCGAGAAAGTACCCTGGTTGCGGCTGGTCACGTGTCTATGTATACAAATCAAATCCGCA
>OMLO01002877.1_pt1 | contig 14090 bp, 2 predicted proteins | sample 1674811 | NCBI WGS metagenome assembly OMLO01 (sample SAMN06265003, study PRJEB25207) | coral metagenome | isolation source: Coral host | place: Mexico:La Bocana,Puerto Morelos, Mexico | collected 2008-11-13
TGAAAAAACAAATTGAAGCAAGGTGCCAGTGGTGTAAAGCCTTCAGCCGATTTGCTTCCAGTGATGGCTCTCAAACGTAAGGTGTGTAGTGCTCGCGCGGCACTGCCCTCCTGAAATTCTCATGGGAAAATTCTTGTATAGTGACTAGAGAGGAAACCTTTAAAGGGCTCTCCATTCCAAAAGAAACGCCACAATTAACCTAAAATGTGCTTAAATTGAAATCATACTTACTATAAGCAAAATATATTTGGAATTTAACTGCCATAAACTCACAGCTTGCATCTATAAAATTGAAATCATTCAAATTACCTTCACTAAAGTGATTCATAACCATATTTCCAAAAAAACCAGCTGTTTAAGCAACCGTTACCTTCCCAAACGGCCGCCCTTCGGCTTCGTTCTCGGCGGCGCCTTTTTGGCATCAGCTTCTTCCACCACGCGACGCACCAATTCGTCCGCGGCGCTGAGGCTGAAAGCAGACATACTGGTGACGTCCTGTAGATGGGTTGTTTGGGACGAAATATGGATGTTTCCGAAAATAGTGGGTTTTCCCCCCAACTCATCCCATTTTAATAGGGTTTTTCATTATAAACTATCCATTTTGGGGTACCCCTATTTTTTGGAAACACCCATATGTTCATCCTATCCATCTCATTCATCCATGGAAAAATCGATTACACTCCCTGAAACTAACCAAGTAGCACCTGAAAAAATAGACCTCTGGAAGTTTGATGAAGTTTGGAGATTCCTATTGGAAAGCATCATTTTCAGGTGCGAATCATTTTCAGGTGCGATGTTAGTTTCAGGAAGGTTATACTAAACATACAATCATTTTGGGGATCCATATCTCATCCATTTTGGACACCTAGGTGACCCTCCGAGCAAGGCATGTCAATTTTTTTTTGCCCCAAGAAGGTTTCGGCTCAGGTTTGTGTAGTTTCTCGTTTCGAGTCCACTTCCTGTTTCGTTACCTTAGCGGGTTCACTACCCGCGGGCTTTTCATTGCCCTTCTGGTTCATTGGGTACTCTGCCACAAACCCTTTATCCTCGATTTGGACTGCTCTTTTTACGTGGTGCCTGGCTTCGTCTTCGACCTCCACCCGTATTTACGACTTTCCGGTTTTCTGCGGTTTACCTATAAACCGGTGGTGTCCCAGCACCCAAAAAATCCTGGGTTTCATTGGTTATTTGCATTGTGCCTGGTTTATTCCTCCACCTTGTATTTGCCTTTGGGGTTTTCTGCGGTTTACCTATAAACCGGTGGTGTCCCGGCACCCAAAAAATCCCGGGCCAGTCACTGCTGTTTGATCAGCTGACTTGGTGCTACGACAGGGTGATTTACATTGATTTTTCTGTATTTCTTTCCGGGTCGTACGCCTCGTGGTTTTCTGTGGTTTACCTATAAACCTGATTTTTATGTATATGCAATTTTGGTGCTTCCTCTTCGCTTGGGCCAGTTGTCACGATTTTGTCAGCTACTCAGAGGCGCAGGGAACGCAAGCAAAGGGCAACCGCACGGTTTCTTTGGTACAAGATCCGCACGGGACAGACCTTTGCATCCACGACATCTCTACATTGGATTTTGCGAACTCTTCGAGGGCATCATTCCAAGGATCTTTTGTTCCTGAACCGTGTGCGTCAAGCTCTTCACTCAGTCAAGATGACGAGTTCGAGACAAAGCTGGTCAGGAGAAAAGGAGATGAATCAGGGCTGGAAATGCTATCACTGCAAGCGAATGAACAAAAGGCTTGCAGAGTTTTGTCAGTCCTGTGGAACTCATTGGGAGCAAGCAATCGACAATTGGCAGTGGGCTGGAACCGATGGAGGCACGCCTCGTCATCGAGGCGAATGGAGTTGGCAACCCTGGGAGGATTGGGAAGACGCTCCAAGGACATCGAGATCAACCTCCAGAACGAGAAATGCATCTGCGAAGAAGCGGAGCAAAGGCAAAGGAAAAGGAAAGGATCGATCCAAGGACAAAGCGGAACAGCCTTTGGTGTCCCCTTTCACAGTGATGCCGACTGCTCAGGAAGCAGTCCACTCCACGCCCTTTCCGCCACCAAGCACAGTTCCATCAACCATGCCAGAGGTCAGCAGTTCCAGCACAGAGTTGATGATGGCCATCAGAAGGGCATTCCCCGACTCCCAGTCGATGCCTTCAGAACTGAGGGATGCGATGGAGAAGTCGGAATCAGTGGCCACGAAGATGCTCACTCAAGAACTGCATCGCGCCACGACTTCAATGGGGAAGGCGCAGAAGGCCTACAAAGAGCTCCAAGACGCCAAAGAGCGTCACCGAATGCAGTGGCTGCAACACATGGAGACTTCCTTGAAGGCTTGGAAGCAACAGATGGAGGGGTACGACAAGAAGCAGCAGGATTTCGTAGAGGCTATACAGAAAGCAAAGAAGGACATGGACGCCTCGCACGTGCTGATACAGAACCTCAACGCGAAAGCTGCTGGGAAGCCCCCTCCTCCGCCACCAGCGGAGACGATCGAGCTCGATGGCCCAGAGGACCTGAGTCACATTGCCGACAAGGAGGAAAGGAAATTGAGGCGAAGCCTTCAACACATCCTTGCCGAATGTGCCACCAAGTCAGGCACGAAGCCAGTGAGGGACGAGTTCATCATTGCATCGGACGACGAAAAGCAGGACAAGGAGAACACCACCAAAAGACAAAGATCCGACACAGCAGAAGTCTTGGAGCCTGGTGCGGCTGGTACCTCACTTGCGCCTCAAGCTACATGAAGACAGGCAGTGCTCTGAGCTGTCTGAGGAAGACAGAGCATGTGCCCAAAACAGGCAAGTCGGTGCGCTTTGATGTCCCTGCCTATCATTGTGACTGTCCTCACAGCAATGGTGCAGCATACTACCAGAGCATGCCTTTTGACTGCCCAGCAGACCTGATTGGCTACTCACATTCCGTAGCTTTCGACGACAACTATGTCAATCCTTGGGCTGCACAGCTTCGTGCAATTGAACTGTCGTCTGAGTGTATTGACAATGCAGCACAAAACGTCATTGAGCGATGTTCTGAAAGCCTTCAATCCCATGTCTTTGACCGCTGGTGCATTGTCGGCCAACAGTTCATCCCAAACCATGACCAGCGATCCAAGTACAAGGATCCCTACATCAACACACGTCTTTTAGACCAACGGCACAGCGACACAACCCTTCCCAGTGATGAACATCTTCCAGAGGAGCATGAGGTTGAAGAAAGAACTACATTAGGTGACACTTTGCTCACGTTTGGTGATTCGGAGCAATTGCGCCACATCCTGGACTCTCTTAGTGAAGCAAGGGATAGTGAGGTCACCTTGGTGTCGTATGGATTGTATTCCGCAAGTGTGGGAACACGAAGAACCACAGCACCACCTGATGAAACCAGCATCCGAGCAGCCATCATTGATTTGTGGGCAGACTACCTTGTTGGAGAAGCTTATGCAGTGCTTCACTGTGTACGTCCCCAAGAGTCCCTCGCAAACGTTGAGATTCACTTCATTATTGAGTTTGGGAATCGAGTTCTGACACTCCCAAGAGGAGATGTGCCGATCCTTCGTCGAACTACATGGCATGAAGTGTGGCATGATGCGGAACCAGTGGCGTCCTACGTTTCTCAAGGTCTCAACCCACCAGAAGTCATCGTACAGTGTGGGCTGTCAGAGTGGTGTAATCCCCACACGAGAACAACATGCAATCTATATGTTGAAAAACGAGTATGCCTACCACTAGTCCAGGTGCATCTCTCACCAGGCTCATTGGTTGAAATATTCATCCACTTCAACCCAGTGGAGGAGGAAGATGAGACATCTCTATTTCAACCTACTGGGGGTAGCAGCCATGCAATCCAGCATGACCGCATTCGATGCAGAACATGGCCTGAGCCCAATGAGGAGTTTCAAAGGCTAGTGCATGAAGCCGAAGAACATGAGCCCGACATCATTGCACCCCTGGTGGGACCTATTGTCCTAGATGACCCCAATGAATGGACCAGGCTCGCTTTTGCATTTGAGGAACCAGGACCAGAACCAATTCAAATTGTGGTCCATGGTTTATTCCATGAAGAAGTTGGAGTAAGGCGACTCTTCCTTCCCGCATTCAGCATCAGTCTGTTAGAGGAAATGATACAAGGACTCTGGCCTGCACTCGAATACCTCAACAAGGTCATTTACCTGGTCAGTCCCCAACCTCTACAAGGACATTTGGAAGAGATCACAGTCATCCTTGAGTTCTATGACCCTTGGATAGCTAGAGATACTTCGACCAAGCCCGTATTGTTGGAGTGTCTCCAACCAGGTCTTGATGACATTTACCGGCTTGCGAAGTACTGCCCGGAACGGGTTACAAAGGAAACCTTTCCAGTTGCACCATCAGAGTGCCCTGTTGAAAGCAGTACTCTCATTGTGCAGATTTGGATCCAGGATCAGCCACTACAACCACACCGAGCTTGCGTTGTACAAGCAGGGAGCCTTGTTACACTGCGCTACAGTTCGCAAGCCGACTCTATCGAGGACTGGATCCAGAACTTCTTTCCAGCAGCTCAGGACTACAAAAGAAGAACAAGCAATGCAACTGCCCTTGAGCCCATCCACAAAGCCTCGTGGACATTCCTTGCGATGGTCCAACCGGGTGAACCAAGTCGGCACTACATTCAACATCCTCCATGGCTTCGGTTTCATGATCCATACTTCGTGGTACAAGCATTCTTGGAAATGATGACGCACTACCAGATTGGGTACGACAACTACCGCATCCACGAAGTACATGGTCTTCCACAAACCCAGATGACGTTCCTTTGCGGTGAACCTCGACACAAGCACTGTCTCATTCAAGTATCCTTCAGTGCCAAGTGGGACGAAACATGGAACGAAACTTTCTGCTACCAAGTCCGAGAAAGACAAAGCACCAGTGATTTCCTTCGAGCAATTAACCTGGAGGGTATGGAAATCAACATCTTTCGTGAAGGTCGTCCTTTTCATGAGGATGTTGCCCATTTCCGCAACGGTGACCTTGTAGAGATTGAATTCGAGCAAGGCTCTGACGGGAACACTACAACATCTGGTGAGGACTTACAAGGACATGACGAAGTATCATCCCTACAGCAGTATCAGCAAGTTCAATTGATCAACAAGGACATCAAAACCGATGGCCAGGTTTGCAGGCCAAACCCCAATCAGGTTCTTGATTTCCTACAGCCAGACCGGTGGCCTTCCACCCTCATTGAAGCCGCCTCACCTGGTTTGTCGCCCCAATGCCGACATCACTCTTGAGTTTGATGACATTGTCCTTTCGCCAGATGGCGGACGCATCATTCCACCACCAAATTGGCGTCAAAACGCCTTACTCAGGTATGCCTCCGGTAATGAAGCGGTATTTCGTGACCGACATGGGTCCCTCACAGTTGACTGTAGAACATGGTTAGTGCCACATGGTGGAAGAGGACATCGGCAACCTAGGGACATGCGTATTCAGGCGCAGTTGCTCATCCACCTGGTCGAGCGTGTTCGTCGTTTGTGGAGGGATGTTGTGGATCCAAATGATGCGCTTCGAGTGCTACACGTTCGGCCTACGCCTCTAGCGAGAGGCAATCAAAACCGCTCCCCTCGACTTCATCTTTTGGTGGAGGTCAACAGGCCCCTTGTGTCTCCTTTGAGACCTATCCTGCTATCCTTCCAGCAGATCTCGGCGCAAGGTTTGGGGGACGAAGTAGTTTGGTTGCCGTGGCTTACTGGGGACGTCATCACACTGGGATCGATTCATCAAGCCAGTGCCATCATGTGCGAGCCTCACAACCTTCTTGTACCGTTTGCTGACAGGGCTCAAGGCTGGATGGGTACACAGCAACGGAGGCAGGTGGCACCAGGTGCTTACATTCCAATTTGGTGGGACCTTAGGTGGAACGCCGACCCGGTACCAGCACCAAGATTGCAACCAGTTGATGATGAGGACGATGCATCCCTCATGCAGAGCGGAGGAGGAAGAGAGGTCTCGAGATCGCCAAGACGTGTTGATGATGCCACCCCTCTGAGTACACAGAGCTCGGCTGCCCATCTTCTGGTCCATGCTTTCCGTCTTTCGAGAGAGCACCGGGTGATTCCACTAGATCGGAGCAGCTCCCAATCACTCTCTGCGCAAGTCAGAACGCAGTGGGCCGCACCGGCACGACAAGGCTATGTTGATCTACACCTAGTCAGCTCACCCCCTATGGACCTCGACTCGACAGCCGATGAGACTTACATCGTTGAATTTGCTGCAGACAGACAGCGACAGGCTGATCCAGCCGACAAGCTCATCTTGGTAGACATCAAAATCCAGGAGGACAACCCAACGGTGAGCGGATCCCATATCCGTAGAGTTCTTTGGTCCAGAGGATTTATGGCTCGGGAAGACATGCTTCACTTGTTGGCCTCAGCAGGGTTGTGCAAGTTGACCACTATCCAGTGTACACTGCAAGTGAATCACAACCTTTGGCCACCTGGAGATGGAGTCAGACGCCAAATGTTGCATGGCGATTTTGTCCAGCTGAATGTCTTGGGGCCAGAGGCAGTTCCGTCGAGCCACATACAAGTGGCCCTATGCGAACAAGAAGCCGCTGATTCACAACGCTTCCTCTACCATGCCTCGCCAAGTCCTAGCCCTGAACCTACGACCCCAGATGGCTATAACAGCGATCAAGATGGACGTGGGCTTGAATCCATCGAGGAGGAAGAACGGTCTCCAAGCCATTCTCTCTCAATGATACAGCACAGGGTCAAACTGATGAGACAGATCAACACCACCACTTGTTCTGGCGGAGCTGAGTCACGTGCTACCCCTGGGAGCCCCCATGTCAGTGACCTCTGGTGTGGTGATCAGGGTGAGTACGTGTCCTCTTCTCTACCAGAGAACCACAGCATCTGTATCAATGAGCCCAATCCCAAAGGATCAGTATGCAAAGACAAGACCGCTTGCTTTCGCAAACCACTGGGAGACATTACGAATGACCCTCGAGTACAAGGCCTTGGGACAATGGGATTTGACTCCATCTCGACAGCAGTTACTTCCGTTTCCTCAGTTGATTGTGGTCGTCGCGAAGAGACCTACAACTTAGGGTCAAGGCGTATACCTCTGGCGCTGGCGCCCCATCTGCAACCTGTCGACTGTGAAGCTTCTACAGTACCAGTGAGCATTTCAACTCACGAACTCTCTGAGATACTGTCGCAATGGGAAGGAGTCCATCCAGGCTGCTTCGCAGAGGAATCCACTGCGCTTGATCTATCAGATGATGTGCGGAGTCTTGTACAGAGCTCCGACAAAGGCAGAGGATTCAACCATTTCCATTTATTCACGGATGGATCTTACAACTCAGAGGGTGGTGTCGCTTCGTGGAGCTTTGTTATTGTCACGATGGATACCGAGATCTACAGCCAGGATTCGAAGTGCAGTCTCGTAGGGTACTACACAGGGAATGTAACGGCTAGCTATGAAGATGACTTTTGGCATGGCGCACCTCACCTCAATGCTTACATTGCAGAACTGGAAGCATTATTTCATGCGCACTGGTGGGCATTGTGTAATGATCTACCATGTGTGCATATCCACTATGATGCGATGTCAGCCGGACAGGCGTCTGCAGGGGCATGGGGGTTCGCAGGGAGTAATTGCCTTGCTATTTGTACACGAGCCATCGCGCAAGCATTAGACGAAGTCGCTCAACAACCAACCACGTATCATCATGTGCGTGCGCACAGTGGCGACCCGTGGAATGAGCTAGCTGATGCTACAGCCAAGGCTACGTTGACAGGTGCCATTGCACCGAGAAATCCTTTCCTTTTCAGATGGCACAATTGGATTACTGGACAACTTCAATTGCGCATTGAAAGTCTCCCAACTCGGCTTGCTCTACTGAAAGGGGACGGAACATTACCAGAGTGTCAAGGACAACACCTATCCTGGACGCCCTCTTTGTCAGAGCCCACCTCAGATGCTTTATGGGCCCTGGGGAAAGCTGACCCTCACTCGCTCCCAGGAGTCAAAGAGGTACGCACACACCTCAAGTGCTGTACCTTCAATGTACGCACATTAAAAGAAGATCCTTTGGCAGTCACAGCAGGAGCTTGTGAGTTCTTGAGAGCTCAGCTGTCATACTACCGTTATCAGATCGTTGCCCTACAAGAAACTCGTGCACGCACTTCGATGATTTGTGAAACCCCGGATTACATCCGCATCGTGTCAGCAGGACAAGACGGCCACGAAGGTTGTGAGCTGTGGTTCAACAAGCTGCTCCCTATGTTTGGTGGAGAGGTTTGCTCCCTCCAGCACATCACAGTTATTCACCAAGAGCCCTCTGTTCTCGCAGTCAGACTCAGGATGGGTAACAGCTTTCTTGTCGTTATTTCAGCACATGCGCCACACTCTGGACGACCACACACAGATCGTGAACAATGGTGGAATAGCCTGGAGCGGTTACTACAACGATTTCATGACCGAGGTCGTCTCCTGGTCCTTGGAGATTTTAATGCCCAAATCGGATCTCCTGATCCACCGAATGTTGGACAACTACAGGGAAAGACCACCACAGCCAATGGGGAGGCTCTCCTCCGGCTTGTCAAGGAACTGGGAATGTGGATCCCTTCTACATTTGATGGTGTACATGAAGGCCTACAGGGCACGTGGAAACACCCTGTTACAAAGGAAGAGATCCGACTTGACTATGCTCTCCTGGACCAACGCCTCAAGCTAGGCAAAGTCCGTACGTGGGTTGATCATGGAGTGGAAACAGCACAGACTGGAGAAGATCACTTTGGATTAGCTCTGGATATGGATATCCTTCAGTCGACAGCCTCCCACAACAAGAAGCGAGGAAAAATTGATGAGGTGGCACTACGAGATCCAGCTCATGCAGACATTGTAGCCAGCATCATCAACAGTGTCCCTTCGCAAGAGTGGACAGTCAATTCGCATGACCATTATGCCAGATGGGCGCGCAACTTACACGACAAACTCCTGGCGAGGTTCCCTCAAAAACGTCAACGACCAAGGAAGCATTATATTTCAGAGCATACTTGGGCTATACGGGCATCGAAAATTACAGTCAGGAAGGTACTCAGAACAGCCACAATCTCCTTCCCAGACCAGTGCCCAGCCCTTGCGGAGCAGCTGCGGTTATTGTCTCAGCAACTCAAAGATGCTCTCAAGAAGGACAGAACCTGGCACATTGAGAGTCTTTTGCAGGAAGTCGACAAGGCCCCTCATGGCCAGCTCTTTGCTCAATTAAGAAGGCTGGGGATTGGGTCGCGCTACAGGAAGAGCGGCCCAAGAGCTCTACCTATGATGCGAAGAGAAGATGGCTCGTTGGCGGAGGACCAAGAAGAAGCACAAGAAGTTTGGAGAACTTACGCAGCTACAATGGAAGCTGGGACGATTACCACGTCCAAGGATCTTCTGGCCAATTGTCATTCGCGACAACAGCAGCAGCTTTGCAATGCTCCCAGACCGCATGCTCTACATCTGCCCTCTTTGATCCAGTTGGAAAAATCCTGCCGCAGGATTCAACCCTTCAAAGCACGAGGACCTGATGGCCTGCCTGGATCAGTATTCCACTACTTTCCTCAGCTGATGGCCAAGCACATGAGACCGATTCTCTACAAAATGGTCTGCAATTACAATGAGCCCATTGGCTTCAAGGGTGGCAAGTTGATCCATCTCTACAAGGGGAAGGGAGACCCAGCCCTTCCTCAGAACAGGAGAGGAATTTTGATTTCCAACCATGCGAGTAAAGTGGCCCACAACGCTGTACGTCCGTGTTACATGGCTACCTTGGAGTGTTCTATGCTGCCGATGCAGTTGGGGGGTAGGCAGAGAAAATCTGTCCAACAAGCTGCCCACATTCTTAGGTTGTTTATGTCAACGTGTCGACGCAATGGTCAGTCGTGCGGTGTCATCTTCCTGGACATTAAAACCGCCTACTATCAAGTTATTCGTGAAGTTGTGGCCAAAAATGATCAGCCCTCCCACTTCATCGATGACATTGTTCAACGCTTCCAGCTACCAGAGGGAGCGACGGAAAAGCTCAGGCACCATATTGATGCAGATGCAGCATCAAGGCAAATGGGCCTCTCGGACTACTTGGAACACCTCTTGGCGGAGCTCCACTCCAGTACTTGGTTCACGGTTGAAGGAAGCGACAGAATCACTGAAACAAGGCTTGGCACTCGTCCAGGCTCATGCTTCGCTGATGTACTGTTCAATCTACTTTTCTCAAAGATCCTTCATCTTGTTCACGATCAATTGGAAGACGCAGGGGTTATGACGGAGGTACACTGGAGCGGATCTAGAGGACTTCCAGACCCAAATCGGGAGGTCGAACATGCACAGGCGGCGATTTTGGCAGAAACCGTCTGGGCAGATGACCTTGCAGTTTTTATCCACCATGTGGATGCTCAGCAGCTTGTTGAGAACCTCCAGACCACGTGCAAGCTTCTTTTCAATGCTTGTTTGGAGCACGGCCTGCAGCCCAACTTTGCTAAGGGGAAGACGGAGATCCTTACATCGCTGCGAGGCAAAGGCGCTGTGTCTTTGAGACGGCATTGGTTTACAGAGCAAGGTGGGGTTCTTCCTATTCCTGGCTGTCATCTACCAGAGTGTCATGTGAAGATGGTTGCACAGTATCGCCATTTGGGAGGTATTGTGAATACCAAAGGCAGCGCCAAAAGTGAGGTCGTAGCCAGAGTGGGCCAGATGAAGGCTACGTTCCGTAAGTACAAGAAGACCCTCTTCACAGCAGCTTCCATCCCACTGGAGAAGCGCAGCGCTCTCTTGAGGCCGTTTGTCCTCAGTATCCTGGAGTTCAATCTGGGCACAATGGTGGACATCTCACCTGGTGATGTGCAGTACGTCACTACGGCACTTCTGCAGATATACCGGGCTTTGATCAGGTCTATTGTCACCAAGGATGAGCTCTATCAAGTCTCATGGCCATGGATCTGCCATGCATTACAACTGCCCAGCCCGTCAGGGCTACTACACCTTTCCAGGCTTCGGTACTTCGGACAGATCATGACATCAGGAGCGGATGAGTTGTGGGCTATGATAGAAGTACAAGGACATTGGCACCAAGAGTGCATGGAATCCTTCGAATGGCTCTATGACAACATCAGTGCTACGACCACATTGCCAAATCCAGCTGACTCGTCGAGGTGGAATGAGTGGTCAGCACTTATACTCCAACGACCCAAGCGTTGGAAAGGCCTTTTGATGAGGGCATGGAAGCATGATATGTACCAGCGGTACAACGACTATGTGGTGGCCAAGGGGTATGGAGAGTTTGCGGAAGCACTCTACATTGCTGACTTCTCCTACCCAAGTGGACTTGAAACCCAGCCCATGGTGGCAACTCAGCACATTTGCTTGGCCTGCGCCAAAAGTTTCTCCTCGAGGACAGGATGGGCTTCGCACGCTTTCAAAGTTCATGGCCGCACTCACTCTGCAAGGCAATACGCACACGGTACGCAATGCCAAGCTTGTCAGAGGGAATTTTGGGAATACCGTCGACTATTCCACCACCTGAAGTACTCGACTCGATGTAGAGCCAGGTTGGCGCAAGCAGGGGTAGCAGCACCCCCCTCTCCTGGGTTGAACTCCAGGCATGAAAAGCGGCTACCCAGTGATCCCCTTCAGCCTTGGCACCAGTGTGAAGGTCCAGAGCTTCCAGTGCATGACTACTGGGCAGGAGTGAGTTCGCCCTGGGACGATGAACTCTTGACGACATTGATGGAGGAAATCCCCTTGGACGAAGTGAGTGTGGATATGCCGGTTGACGATCTGATTTCACGAACCCGTGACGTTCTAGTACGCAGTTCCCAAGAGTTCTCAGTCGTACTTGAGACTCTTCGTTGCTGGAAAGAATGCATGCAGGATGTGGCAACCGATGGGACCCAGTCCTCACCATCCAGAGCCGGACTTATCAGGGCGTTCTACATTGTCTTGGGACAACTTGATGTTGTCAAATGGCTTTTTCCAGGTACGGTTGTAACTGCTCCCTTGGACAACGTACAATGGCGAAGAGCATTTGGTGCAGAGCTGGCACACCATGACGGATGGATTCACATTGAAGTTCCAAAGCCCCTTTGCGTTGAAATGTACCTGGTGCATCTTTTCAGCGGAAGGAGGAGACCGGAGGACTTACAAGCCTTTTTGGAGCAAGCGCCCAAGCCGGCCGGGGTATTGATCCATGTGCTCAGTGCCGACATCATATTTGGTACAGATGCGGATTTTTCCAGTGCCAAGATTCGTCGGAAATGGCTTGGATGGATTTCGGCGGGGTTTGTACTGGCCCTCTACGCAGGTCCTCCTTGTGAGACCTATAGTGTTGCAAGGGCTCATGAGCTGGCAGGGGTCTCCATTCGCCCAGTTCGATCTGCAGTCTCCCCGTGGGGTTTTACACATCTCAGCCTGAGAGAGATCCGCCAGGTGATTGTCGGGAACATTTTGGTGCTCTTCACGTTACAGTGTGTCATCCTGCAAGCCTACGCTGGTCGCTTCGCATGTGCAGAACACCCGGCAGAGCCAGCGGGCCCTGACCATGCATCCATCTGGCGTTTGGACATCATGCAGCACATCTTCCGACATCCACGAGTACGACGAGTTAGGGTGTTGCAGGGACAATTCGGTGCGGATTCACCAAAACCCACCGATTTTGTCATCCATGGTCCCTCGGACCCACAAGCAGTCTTCAGACGTCTGGCCACGAAGTGCAACAGAGGCACGACGATTGGTTTGACTGCGGATGGACGAGGGTTCCGTACAGCGAAATTAAAGGAGTATCCTGGGCCACTCTGCAAGGCTCTCACTGCAGTGTACAGCAAGTGGCTCGAGGAAACTGGCATGGATGCCAGCGATCACCCGAAAGAACCCACGCCGAGCGAGGTTCTCAGGACGTTGGCAAGTTTTGTACAGGGCCTTGATCAATGTGCGGAGCACTTGGGGCCTGACTACAACGTTGCGGCTTGCGCACGGTAGTCAATTAGATGCAAGTTAGGCCACGAGGGCAGAGACCCTTCTGACACGCCTGAAAAGCAGAAAAGCAGAAAAGCAGCAGGGGGTACAGGGCTGTCATTTGTGTAGTGTGCAGGTTTCCTGGATCATCAAGAATTGTTGCCCAAACTTTCCACTCTGTGTATTTATGATCGTTCTTGATATGGAACAGATCTCTAAAGACACCTGCCTCAAAAATTTCCACGTTCCAAGCCACTTGCGGCAACTGTGCCGCAGCTCCCAAGCAAATTCCTGAGGCGGAAGGCGTTTTGGAAAGCCATCCCTTGCGCTACGCGGTGCGTTTGTTGGGTTGCGACTTCAATGGGGGGCAGCTCACCTTGCCCCACGTGGACCTCCCGGAAGCACCGGAGGGCGACGACGCAGCGCCCGAGGCTGAGGACCCATCAGCTGAGCCGCAGACGCCTGAGTCGCCGCAGGTTGAGAGGGTGAGAAGTGAGGAGATTGGATGTTGAACATATTTACTACCTATTTGTTATGTATTTATTTATTATGTTTTTTTCATATTTGATGATAGTTTTTTTGATATTTGATTTCGTTGATTTTTTGCTTATTTGTAAATTGCATTTGTTCTTTGATGTGTTTGCATGATTTTTCTACACTGATGTTCTTGTACATTTCAGAGTGTTTGAATGTTTGTTAATCTGGGACGGATACTGTTTGTATTGGCTTTGGACATGGAGGGTTAGTTGAAATCAGAGGCAAGGATGAAACGTACTTGGAGATTTTGGGAATAAACCCAATTTCTTTTGGCCACATTTTTCAGGTGGATAGAGTAGCTTGAGTGACCAGATGTATTTGCAGATTGTGGTCTCTAAGTTTTGGTGCCAAGGCTCCAATCCCAAGGGTTTCAGTAAAGACCAGTCATCATGTCAACCTAGACCCCAGATTCATGGCGGCAGTGCCAAATGCACTCTTCCCTGCTGCCAAGGGTACGAACATCTTTGAGGGTGAAAGTTGGTTGTAAAAGATCAGCCTTAATTTTAGATGAACTTGAGGCACAGTGATCTGGTTCCCTTCACAGGCCCAGTATTTGCCTCATTGATTGTATTGATGC
>OMLO01002879.1_pt1 | contig 14086 bp, 8 predicted proteins | sample 1674811 | NCBI WGS metagenome assembly OMLO01 (sample SAMN06265003, study PRJEB25207) | coral metagenome | isolation source: Coral host | place: Mexico:La Bocana,Puerto Morelos, Mexico | collected 2008-11-13
ATTGCCGTGATCAATTTGGCAAAAGCAGCCTTGATCTCATATGGTGTTGCTCTTGATGGCCCAGACATACCTTATTTAGAAACCCTGAAATGGTTTGAGTTGTGCGCCTTAACATTTGCTCCAGCACTGGTGTCCCTGTTGGTCACTTTTGCGATTTTATCCCAGCTCGCAAGGCTCGTGGTATTTCTAGCCAAGAAATGTTGTCGATTCCGGTGGCACTTTCGTTCTCATCGATGGTTCATACAACAACTGAGGGATCCTCTTTTAGATAATGCTGAACAGAACAGTGACAATGAAGACATATATACAGCCCATTTTGTCCGCTGATTTTGCCGGGTAACTTTGCAGTTTGTTTGATCTCTTAATAACTCCTTTTAAGGACTATGCAGAAATTAGGGCATACAGAATAAAGTAAATAACATCGATTAAGCCATTAAGTATATCAGCTGATATCCATTTATTTTGCCACTGTATGAACATGTAACGGACAGATGAACTTGATAGTCTTATTCCTAGGTAGGGCCTACCTTCCCACTATAGTCGTAAAGGACTGGCGGGTGACACGAACGGAAATTCATCTACTGAGAAGTCTCTAGGGGTTTGAAATGTGTTCGCACATCAACAGCAGAGATTTGCCATGGCCAGTGGGTAGAAGGGCAACAATATATTTGTCTTTCAGTAAATATTCAAAGCACTTCACTTGAAGTGGCTTTAAACAAAACGACGGAAAGTTACAGCGATTAAAAGCATATCCAAGTCGACTTAACACAGTTTCTCCACCATCTTGATCTTGCCACTTTTGAATGCAAACCTCGCTAATTTATTACACCCAGAATTTCAGGGTGTAAGATGGACACGTGACCAGCCGATGCCAGAGCCTTCCCCCCCCCCCCCCCCCCCCCCCCCCCACCTTCAAGGGAAAAGCCCTGGGAACGAGGTTGCGTAAAGGAGTGAATGGTAAAAGTGAGAGATGATCATTGATTTGTGTGAATATCAGATAGAGAAACTTATACATGTATTTTTTTGGCAATTGAGTACAGCGTCTGCTGAAAAAAATATATTAATAATAATAATTAAAACTTATACCAGACAGTTTGTATTACTGCGCTTTGAGATTTAGAATAATAAATCATGAAATAAGACTTTTGAAAAAATTCTAAGTTTCCAATAAATGTTCATTTGTTATCGTGAGGAAAATTTTTCTTACTGCGGTTGACATTCTGAAAATTGTTGAAAAGTAATATTCTTATTTTATACACTTATTCGTAAGTGTTAGCTTACTAGCTCCAAGTCTCCTTTGCAACCTTTTTTTATCGTGTTCTCCTGGGAACTTTGCATAGCCAACCAAATAAGACAAATAAAGGCTGCAATTGAAACTATAGAGAAATCTGTTCTCCACTATCTCCTCTGGGACCATATGCAGAGAGGAGATAGTGTTTACAACCGTCCGTCAACCGAACCATGCACTTGTCTTAAATGTGTATTTCAAAGTAAATAGATTTTTTGAAATTAATATCAGGGGTCAAAGATCTTTCTTGGCCTTGGGGGGGGGGGGGGGGGGGGGGTGGTAGGGGGATTTCCACATGGAAAGTTCTGAGTTGCTTTTCGCCTCGTTTGGTGGTCGAGGATCAACTAGTAGGTTCTGGTCTCATTTAGTCCATTTAGAATGTCAGTGAAAATTAACTATCGAAGTATATTATAGGGTGCACTTAAAGAAGTAGTAATTAAAGAAGCTTTAAGACTAAGGGAAACGCTCTTATTTCTGTTGTAGGCTCTATTTCCACAGGTCTCTCGAGTCCGGTTTTTTAGCGCGTAGGTTCGTTGAAAACAAAACTTTGGCTATCAAGGTTATAAGGGCGGCTGAAATTCTTACAACTACATTTTGATATATACACTAAGCGACTATGAATTTCAACAAAAACAAATCAAAGTACCACAGCTGCATGAATATAAGATTCGCATCTATATTTAACTCTTAACCGTAAAGAGGAGAGTCCTGTTTGCGATATTCCAGATTTTGCCTGTTAAAAGGGCATTGATTTCTCCGTGGCATTGATAAATGAACTCAGCCTATAATAACGATCTAAGTCTGTTAAAGTTAACTGTACTAGTGCTCGTAAGCTTTTTAAAAAGCATTCTTATCACGATTTGCCCGTGTACAGAATTTTAATCTCACATTTTCCCAGGATTGTACAGGCCGGCTCTTTAATTTAAAGCCTGGGTAATTCTAACCCATAATTACAGAGCGTTTCAAAACTTTCGGTGAGGTTTTCTGTTTATATCGTTTGTCCCTCAGTTTTGAGGTTGGATAACCTCAAGCTGCACTGAAAAATATATCCATACAAGAAGGAGGCTATGAATGGGGTTTAGTGTTTAGTGTTATTTGCCCATATTTTTTAGTGTTTGCTGTTATATTGACCATTTTTTTTAATGTTTACTGTTTCCGGAAAAAATACTGTTAAGTGTTTGGAGTGTTTTTTTTTTTCAGTCTTATAGCTCTGTAAATTTAATTTTACCTGCTCTTCAAAAATCATTAATAAAATCACTCGTGAACTTTAAGCTAAACCGACTTTTGCGACCCATGCGCAACGTATTCTGGGAAACTCGGGGAGTACTGGGGACCAATCTCGCACCAAGAGCCCGCCATCCTTTGGTCAGTTTGTAAGTGGAATTAACATCATGGCGGCAGACATGGCAGCATTGAGAGGATTTTCCTCCGGTGTTGTCAAAGTGTTGGTCAGTTTCTACAGGAGCGGGGAAGATTCCGCATATGAAAGACACAGAAGCAGGGTCACTTTTGACCTTGCTTCTCAAAGCAATGTGGCAGCCGTCAAGAAGCATCTCACGGAGGTCCTTGGGATCAAAGAACTTGCGATGAAATTTGGCATGGTGAACTTTGATCTTAAACTTTTCAGATTAAAGCGTATTTCAAACGGTAAAACTGGAAACTACAGCATAGTAACTCAACAGCAGTGGCAGATGGAAATTCCATTTCTTCTAGAAGACGAAGGACAAAGTGAATTAAATGGTAAGTGCCAACTAGTTTTTGGTCTAGCACATTTCTTTGAGAATTCTGCCACGTGATATTCTGAGGAGTTAAATTTCTACCATGTGACTACTATGTCTATAGGAGTTTAGGGGTGGGAAAGTTTTCTTTTTTTCCAAGGTCCATATGCCCGGCCAATGGAATTTCTTACCTCCCGAGATTGTTAATTCTAGTTTAGTAGAAAGTTTTAAAACCAATAATATTGAGCAAATTATTTAAATAGGTTAAATATATGTAAAGAATGTAAAGTCTGTAATTCGTCTTAAATTTCTACACATTATTTGGACTCTACTTTTGGTTTTTCTTTCATTTAGCTTCACATTTGTAACATTTTTAAGGAAAGTTGGTGTGATGTCTAACGCCAGCGGAAGCGGTTAACGTCACATCTGAGAGCCTTAGCTGCACAGGTTGAGAATGCAGAAATCGTTCAGGTTAACCCACCTTTATGCAAACCAACTTCGATCTGTGCGGCAAGTAAGGATATTTTCTTGTGTGCAGACGACGATCAGAGAAGCATAATACAACTAGAGTTAGAGTACAATGGAGTTACTATCATTGGGAGTGGTTTGCGACAAATCAAGTACCCCAATGACGTGTCAGGTGTTGATTCTCTGTACGTTCTGAGGCAGTCAGCATACTTGGCTGCATCTGGTACAGCCGGAGGGCTATATAGCTGTAACCTGGAAACTCTTGATGTCGAGCGGCTCTTGCGGAATTCGTCGGATTCAAGAGGCTGTATGGTTACGGGGGCAGCATCATTTTCACCGACAGCCAAGATCACAAGGGTAAAACCTTTGATCCCTTGACCACAATAGTTAAAACCTTGATGGGCACTGGTCATGAAGGAACCGCCGATGGAACTGAAGTCGACTGCACCTTTACCCAAGTCCAGGGAATATGTTCCTTGTACAATACTATTTTTGGTTCGGACATAGCTGCTGGAACAGTCAAATTAGTTTCAGGGCTAAGTCGCACAGTGTCCTACCTTCGCACCCTCGGAAGTCTCTACGACAGTTTTGGGATTGGTGCTCAACTTTATGCTGTGAACAATGTCTCACATGTAAATGAATATATAAGGAACACAGTCGCTGAATTGAAACAGCACTACAACATGAAAGAAACAGCAGCAACAAATTACCCGGAAGGAACTATCTCAAAAAAGACACAAGTATCCTTGGAACTCCTCGAACAAGGGATGAGACGACTACAAGATGACATAAAGAATATAAATGAGCAGTATCTTGACGGCATTGACCTACGTACGTTACTTACAACTCTGGTTGAGAACTTCCATGCAGTCTCCCAATTCAAAAACGAGACTTTCACTGCTTTGCAGTATTCCCAAGACTTCGGCACGATTTCGAAGGAATCCTTGAAAAGAACAACGAAGTGGGGCGCCAAATACTTTACGCACGAGAACTCGTACTATCCGGTTCCGGAATCTAGTGTGAAATTTGAAGATGTAAACGTGATGAAACCTCCTCCAGTTGTTAACATAGATCCGCCGATTGAAACAGCCATGAAGGATTTGGTTGATAGATATCGTCCTGTCAGGCAAGGAACGGTACGCAGTGAAACCACCAAAGACAAAGCAAGAGCTCTACCGCCAGCAGTATACTCCAGTCAACCTTCTTGTACGAAAGTGGTATTCCACGAAGATGCACAAGACGATTCAGTGACAGAAAATCGAGAGGGAATCGTACCATCCGCGCACATTTTCATCTTGATTTGTAAGAATATCTGGACGATCAGGTATGGGACATATCAAGGCTTTTGACAAGGAAGGAATGACATATAACTGCCATTTTTGTTGAGCATTGAATCCTTTTGCTATCCTAGTTCTAAGTTGTATGTAACTGATATTCTGTTATTATATAAGTTAAAGTGAACAACAAGAATTTCTCTCACTAAAAAAAATCGGATCTTTACGCTGTCAGAAATATATATTTTTAATATGCGAATATAACGACGATAGTAAAAAAAATTTCGGATTTTCCTCGCAAGTCTTCAATATTGTTCGGATTCCTTCGAGAACCTTCGGGCATCTTCGGTAGTTTCCGGTGATCACCGTCAGTCTTCGGAAATCTTCCGAAATGATCGGGAATCGTCGGAAAATCGTGGAAAACGTCTCGATATACTAAAAACAACAATGTTGGCTATTGTAAAGCCGTTTTTGCTTCTTTCTAGATAAAATTGACTGTTACAGTGGATTTTTTAGTGTTAGTGCTAAAATGCCTAAAATTTTAGTGTTTCATGTTACAGAGCCTAAAAATTAAGACCCTCAAGAAGAATTCATACTTGGTTAGCGCTAACCGGTTTCAAACAAGTCGAAATACGGGCTCAACTAGCACTCATACGCATTATGTAATTGTAAACGAAACGTTAACCTATCCACAGGTTATATTTTATTTTCCTTATCCGATGGTGTAACGCTCGAAACCTAATGTTTCTTTTACGAGTTTTCTCCCTCCCCCTCCCCCCCCCCCCCCCCGGGGGGTTTCCCTTAAAAATTTGGCGAGGGTGTGCGGCCCGCTTCCCAATACCCTTCGTGCCATATTTATGACCAAACTTTGCAATTTTCGCTTTCCTATTTATGTCCTGACAAACATTTCGATACCCTATGTTGATGGTCTTATCACTAATGATGGAAAAGTAGCTTTTTCGTACACAATTCGAGGCTAGAGGGTTAAAAACCATACCCAATTTATGACCTAATCGCCTAAAAAACCACACCCTTTGGGGCCGCACATATATATCCCCCTCGGATTTCCCACATGCTATTTTATCTACCTTGTCTAGTGCATGTTTCAGTCGCCCCTCGACTTAGCACTAATATTTCTTTTTTATTTACAATTAATCCGCCAACCAAACAGTAAAGAAGGTTGAATCTTGAAGTAATTGATCAAACACGAGTGACAGCATTTCATCGGGGTATCGCAACATAGAGAAGAGACTTTTGACGAAATTCGAGGTGTTTTGATAGCCGATGAAACAATGTCTTGAGTGTTTGATGTCTCCTCAATCAAAACAATGAGTAAAAGGAAAAGTAAATCGTCAAAATCTATGCTTATTATGACCGGGTATCGAAACCTTCTTCACGGTCGTGATTTTCTTTGTCTTCATTTCATAAGTTGTTAATGAGTTTGAGACTAAGTTTAGGAGTATTCGGTTTACTTGATAGCACATGCTTATCCCCCGATTTCCGAATTAGTGATTCTCTTTCCTGAGTAATCGCCTCGCTATGGCCATTAATGTAATTTTGATCCCTTATTTTGCTTTCATGCATTAGCATGTGATGATTCACGCCGAAAACGGAGCAGTATAATTTACTGCAAAGCCCTCTGAAGAGGCTATTGTTATTGATTTCTTAACAAACAAATATTTACTTTAATGTTTACTTTCAATGAAAACTTTGTTATTCAAAGCCCTAGTTTTCTCAACTGGCTATTGTTATTGATTACTTCTGTCACAACCAAATGTTTACTTTAGAAACCTTATGAAACCTACGCGTAACCAAAACATATACACACTTTCGATTAGACAAACCCGAAGCAAACATTTTCATAGAAACTGGAAGATTCGTGAATCTAAACTCTCAGTGATGTACGTAAGCCTTTAATAATAACGTAGGACAATAATTATTGAGTTGGGATTGGCGAAGAGATCTCTTCCGGGTTTATGAATATTTTTTTCTAATTATGTAGACTGTTTGATCATCCCTTCAAACCAGTTCGAAAGCTCTTTCATAACGACAAGGTTTCAAGTCGTAGCTATAACCATTTGACGATGGCGTACTGGTGGACCTGTATTCTGACTCTTCTCGGTTTGATGCAGCTGTCAAGCAACGAATCAGGTAATTGAAAATATATTCGTATAGCGGCATCAGACTTATCCTAGAATTATTTGGCTGAAACGTTCACTTTAAGGCAGGCGGTTATGTCGAAGTGCTAGTAAGACACATAGTTACGATTTTTCAATTGATCACGAGGTCCTATCAAGGTGTGGTTAACAAAGTAAACTGCTTAAGTTGTGTACAAAACTACGATGATCAATCATAAGTTCATACGTTTCTGCGCACTTTAAATATATGATATTGCGTATATTCATTTGCAAAGTAATGATCTAGAGTGGTGCTTCAAGTTCCAATTCTTTCGGTACAACAATGTTTTATTTCAATTTTCGTAATATGTTATCCATTAAAGCTGGAGACAAAATGTAGTTTCTGTATTCAGGTTGCCTGTCGTTTCGCTGATGTATTAGATCGTGTAACTACGTCATTACGAAACCAAAAGAAAACACTTATTCATGTGGAAGCATAAGAACAGATAGCATCTTACCGCAAAATAAACTCGGTGAATAGCAAATCTTTACTTGACATTTTAACATTATAGACAGCTCTCCTCTCGCTATATATCGCCGTGAAAAACAATTAAATAAGTAACCAAACCTCCTATGACGTACGAAGTGGAAAGAGAAAGACATTCAAAGCAGAAGATATTTGAGTACGACTACCGCACGTCCTTCCAGTTATAGGCACTTCTACCTGAAAACCAAGAAATGCATCGGGTTAAAACTCCCACGGATATACCCCCCCCCCCGCCCCCCCTTCCTCGAGCTTTCCTTCTTTTGAATTCGCTTTATCAATTATGATGCTTTAAAACTGGTAATTACCGGTAAGCAAAAAAGTTTTTTTTTCAAGATGTGCAGCTACAGCTCGTTTTAAAACCGGTTTTTATTCTGGTTATAAGCCTCCTCGGATATAAGCCGCTCTATATAATAAAGCCCATCTTAAAGCCCTTAAGAAGTTGTATAAACCCAGGGCTTATAAGCGGCAATCAGTACGGTATGCTTTCCCAGAGATTAATTACTTAATCACAACTGATTTCTCTTGAACTTGAACAAGAACAACTACAACACTGACTTAATTAAACAAAACAATTACCGACCTACCAAAGCTGATGCAACAAACAGGAACCCAACACCTGTTACTACAGTGACCATACCTAACATTAAAGTCACTTCTGAGACCATCTCAAGAATCCTACAGCCCTACAACATCTGTATAGCCCATAAACCTACAACTACGTTATGACACTTGCTGACCAACTTTAAAGACGGGAACGAGCCCAACAACAGACAGGGAACAGTTTAAAAGATGACATGCTTCGGCTGCCAGACTTCCTACATCGGAGAGACTGACAGAAGCCTTAACACGAGACTGACTGAACACAAACAAGCCACGACAAATGGTGATGCTAACAATCACATCGCTTTACATCATCAACTGACTAGCCATAACTGAAAGTGAAAGTTTCAAAAGAAACTGTGGTGCTGCGTCGGTGGGGGTAATTTGGTTATATCAACAACTAAGTTGAAAATGTAAATTGGCCACCGTAACAAGTTATAAAGCAGACGTTTCGAGCGTTAGCCCTTCGTCAGAGCGTCATTCGCTCAATTTGTTTATTTCGTGAAAGAAAACGAACAGTAAGAATCGAGAAATGTGCGAGTATTCCTTTTAGCTTTATTTGCACTAGCACTAGCTGCGAAAAAGAGAAATCAGTTGTGCTTAACTAATTATTTCTTTTTTTGTTTTTAATTTAAATCTCAGACGCAAAAGATGCTAAACTCGAGATTGTTTACGTCTCACCATATGGGAATGACTCTAAAAGTTGTGGCTCGCAGAGTCAACCATGTCGGTCGATTGCTCAAGCCGTTCGCCAGGTCGACGCAGGCGGAAAAATCTACCTCGACGGAAAAGGAACAATGCAGCGGCCATACGAATGTTCAAGAAGTCCTCCGGATAGTACTGGTATCCTCATTAACAAGAATTTGACCATGGAAGCCTTCTACCCAACCCCTCATGTCTACTGTGTGGAAGGATTTCATTTTCAGAAGACAAATGGTGAAGAACAGACATTAAGACTTGAGCTGTCAGGAATCGCTTTTTGGACAACACCTCTTACCTTTGAAGACTGGCATCAGGTTAAAGTTATCAACTGCTCTTTTCATAATACCACTAGAGCTTTGAGCATTCAAATACAGAACATCGCAGATTTCCAACTCGACATTCAAGAATTTTCATCTTTTCACAATAATTCGCAATGTATCAAACTCCTTTTACTGGATAACAACGGAGACAAAAAGCGCTTGATTACCATTAATATCAGCGGTACACATTTCAAACAAAATGGACTTTATGGCGTACAGCGTTCTGAAAGAGGAGTTATGAAGATAGCATCCAGCGATCATAAAGCATTAAAGGAAGTAGATGTTCATATTTTCTGCGAGAAGATCAAGTGCTTAAAAAACCAAGGGCCTTTCATAAATCTCAACGTTTCAACAGCGATAACAAACGAGACATACAAAGATCTCGAGCTAAGCTCTAACACGTGCCCTTCCTGCAAAAATTCACCTGATAAGAAACCAAACCTTGCTGTGGACAGTTTGTATTTCTCAAATGCGAGAAAAACCCAAGCAAAGTTCGTTAACCTGAAGTGCTGTAACAATCTCTTCGTGCAGTGCATTAAAACTCACTCTGACGAAGGAGATGTAGATGTTCGGAACGCCTTTTTCCTCAAGCAGTCTACCCATAAGCGAGACAGAGCCGGCTCGTGCATATCTATGGTGGCTAATATCCGTGCTTCGTTAAGAATTTTTAACTCTACGTTTATTGGAAATAAAGCTGACGTTGGTGGAACCATTTTTCTCGGTAGCCCTGATGGGCTTTTATATGTCAACCTTACCAACGTTAGATTAATCAAATGTCAATCTGGGAAGTACGGATGTTCAATAACAATTGGAAAACCCTACTGGTATGAACAACATAAATTACATTTTAACCTCCGAAATGTTACTATCGAGCAATGGAAAGGTAAAGGTTCCAAATGCACAGCTGTCTATGTTTTGCTAAAAAGTGGAAACGTTACAGTAGAAGAGTCTAAGTTTCATAAAAAAACGCGAACGACAGTCGGAGGCGCTTTACGCGTGGTAACTACCAGAGGTAAAAGTAATGTATCCGTTTCCAAATGCAGTTTCAGAGACTTGGCTGAAAAGGCGAGAAAAGGATTCAGCACTATCTGGATAGTTGCTGGGAACGGTGATGCAGGGATCGTGACGATTGCAAACAGTTTGATGGTCAGCAATGCAAAGAGAAAAGAAGCTCTGTTTATAAGCCCAAAATACCGGATTAGACTGGTTAACATCATATTGATCGCGTTTCGTTCCGGATTTCACGTAGTATCATCATCTCCTAACAATAGTTCATTTCTAGTCGATATCTCCATTGATAATTGCACTTTTATAAATAATGTGTATGATATAAAGTTGACTATCTATGATCCAACATTTGCCAAAGTGCTCATCAAAAACACTGTTTTTACCAGCAGTAGTAACGAAACAGTGAAAAGTAGCGATCAAACCTATGCCGTAGGTCTTCTTATTCCACCGCTTAAACACAACATTTCTTCAAGAGCGGTTATTGAACTTGATAATAATACATTTCACTCCAGACCTTCGAGTTATTTGATTCTATTCTTCGACGGAGATAAAAACGTGACAATAAGACGTACGATATTTCGTAACTGCATCAATGCTCATCGATATAAGTGGTTCAAACCAAACAGGGCGGGTTTTTGGGAGACTGCTACTGGAGGTATTTCAATTCTAACAAACCCAGACAAACCTCGAAGTTTGGGTTGTGTTCTCCAAAATTCCGGCAAGGACATTTACCCATCATGGACGTACGACAGTCATGTGGTATTTGAAGATAGCATCTTTCTGGATAACGCAGGGCTGGCATCTGGAGCAGTTTACGTCAGTAACGGTTTCACGACATTTCGAAGATGCACCTTTCGCAACAACTTTGGCATTTATCAAGCTGGACATATCTATTCCGGGTATGGGACTGGGAAATTAGATTTTGAAGATTGCTCTTTCACCAAACCAAATAACAATATTACAATTTCTAATATCTCTACATTCAATAAACCTACTTTCCTGTACTCCGAAAGCGGAGGTCCCTTAAATTTTAGAAATACATCAATGATCTCACTGGATTCAGAACGAAATTCTTTCCCCATGCTTGATATATCCAGTGGAAGCTACGTGAACATGGACGAGACGTCGAAGTTGCAGTGCAGCGTAGGACAAAAGCTTCTATTTATAAACGCAACACACATCGAATACAGGGAGAGAAATTGCAGCTACTGCCCATTGAACATCGCAGTTTTGAAATATTCGTGCACATCCTGCCCCACTGGTTATTACAGCCTCCAAAAAGGCACATCACGAGGTTTAGTTGTAGCAGCTTCTGTTGAGTGTCTGCCATGTCCTTTTGGAGCCAAATGTATTCGAAGTAACATTGCTGCAAAACCAAATTTCTGGGGTTACCAAGCTTCAAATCATCCACCAGCGCTGCAATTTATTGCTTGTCCAGAACATTACTGCCCTTCTAAAGATTCAGAACATTACAACAGTTGTCACGGCAATAGAAATGGCACCCTCTGTGGACAATGCAAGAAAGGATTCAGCGAAACTCTGTTCTCAACTGAGTGTCGAGAATCTGCAAAATGCAATAGTTATACTGTGTGGATTCTGACTATATTGCTAACAGTTGCATTGGTGCTTTATCTTTTAATAAAGCCTCCAACCCTAAGTTTCCTTGGAAAACAGATCTTATGGTTTAACAGAAGAGTAGAGAATCAGTCAAGAGATGACTTGGGCGTCGTCGAGAATCCGCACGAGCATTCCGAGAGTGGATACATAAAAATTACCTTTTATTTCTACCAAGTTGCTGAGCTTCTGATGGTGGAATCTATACACGAATGCTTTCAGAAGATACCGTTTATGTACTTCTTGATTGCCGCTTTTAATTTCCAGGTTCGGACCATCAACGAAGGAATCGGTTGCCCTTTCGAAGGGCTAACTGCTGTAACAAAGCAGTTGTTGCTCTCTGGTACTGTGTTCTTGGCAATGTCTGAGGTTGTCGTCGTTTATGGCGTCCATTCTGTGATAAACATGATAAGAAGAAAAGAAAAACCAGCCCTTATCCATTACATGACCGTGGTCATGGAAGTATTGTTGCTGGGATACGAACGACTGGCGGAAACATCTCTTACGCTGATGCAATGTGTTTCTATAGGATCTGAACAAAGGCTTTTCATTGATGCAAATGTTCCATGCATGCAATGGTGGCAGTATCTCCTTCTGGCCTATATCGTAGTTTTCGTGGTTCCTTTCATCGTTGTCCTTTACTGGGGATCGTCCAAACTCTACAGGGCCTCTCTTACTGCAAGCGAGTTTCTTGCTGCGTGTATGATTCCATTGCCATTTCTTATCTACTGGTTTGTTAAAGGAATTTTGATAAGAAGAAACCGAGATTCCACAAATGCACAAGTTGTCAACAAAGATGTGTTGGAAATTCTTCATGGTCCTTTTCGTGAACCACAGGATGATGATAAAGGAACTCTCTACTGGGAGAGTGTGCTGATTGGTCGAAGACTGGTTCTCCTTACTTGCCAAGCGTTTATAACCAACGAGATGCTGCGTATGGTTTGCATGGTGGGCGCATGCTTCCTGATGACCATTCACCATGTTATAAAGAATCCATATCGTGATTCACTGGCTAACAAAGCTGAGACACTGTCTCTCACTGCTTTGTCTATGATTGCCGTGATCAATTTGGCAAAAGCAGCCTTGATCTCATATGGTGTTGCTCTTGATGGCCCAGACATACCTTATTTGGAAACACTGAAATGGTTTGAATTGTGTGCCTTAACATTTGCTCCAGCACTGGTGTCCCTGTTGGTCACTTTTTCGATTTTGTCCCAGCTCGCAAGGCTCGTAGTATTTCTGGCCAAGAAATGTTATCGATTCTGGTGGCAGTTTCGTTCTCATCGATGGCTCATACACGAACTGAGGGAACCTCTTTTGGTTAATGCTGAACAGAACGTTGATGACAATTAAGACATACATACTGTCTATTTTTTCCCGCTGATTTTTCCGGGTAAAATTGCTGTTTGTTTGATCTTTAAGTATCTCTTTTTTAAATATTTCGAGAAATTAGGGCATACAGAATAAAGTAAATAACTTTGATTGAGCCATTAAGTATATCAGTTCATAACCATTTATTTTGCCACTGCATGAGCATGTTACGGACAGTTCAGGCGTGCGTTTGTCAGAAGACCCGAAAGCTGATAGGATTATATTTGTTGTTGTGAGACAGCAAGAGTTGTACCGTTTCGCCTTCGTTTCGCCAAATTTCAATTGTCAACATTTCATAAAATAGAGTAGGATCTTTACATTTCTAATTAAAGTTATTTTTAACGCGAGATGTCTCAGAGATTAGTTTCTTGAAACCGATTTTGCGTGTGTGTAGACCAGTGCGTGTGTGCGTTTTCTTCCAAAAGACTAGTAAATTTCATGAAAAGGACAATTTATTTGCCATAAATGTCATAAATATTTCTTGCTGGACAGAGTACAGTAGTATTTGCTGTTACTGTGCTAATTTATCGATATTTCTAACCAATTAATTTATACTATATTGATATACAAAAAAAAAACAAACACTGTCAATCATTATACATGAACTTTTTTCATCACTATCCCAAATCCTGTTTTTCTTTCCCCAAAAATGCATTGAAGATTTTTAATTTAAAACACTCTCTGCTCAGGTGGCATCTACTGTCTGGTCATTTGTCAATTACTTGACAGTTTGAATTGGACAACTATATTAACCAGGCAGTCTCTTTAGCTTGCTTCAAAACACCTCATTCAGAATCTCACACATCCAGAATCTCACAACATAGTTTGATCAAAATCCAAATCCCTAGTACACCCTTCCAGACCCAGCTAAGTGCAACAAAAAGTTAATAATCACTACTTGACCACATGAAGGTAAGGCAACTCTGCATGTGATACAAAAGATGCCCATCAGGCTGGAGTTTGCCTCAACTTCTGTAGCATAAAGTGACTTGGAGTTCTTCTATTCCCCCCTGGATGGGATGCTAGTCCAGAGCAGGATTACCCCCAACCATCAGGTTC
>OMLO01002880.1_pt1 | contig 14086 bp, 14 predicted proteins | sample 1674811 | NCBI WGS metagenome assembly OMLO01 (sample SAMN06265003, study PRJEB25207) | coral metagenome | isolation source: Coral host | place: Mexico:La Bocana,Puerto Morelos, Mexico | collected 2008-11-13
TCGTGCTTAGCAACCTCCCGCGTGCATCCATAACTCGATAGTTGCACGCTGCACGCTCACCATTTCTTAAATAGAAATAGAGATCATTCCATTGCATATATTTGAAAATGGAGAGCACTAATAAAGATTGAAATGAGTAATCTTTCTCAGTCCACACACATATTATTTTTTTTTTATTTTGCCGTTTATCATAACAGTTCGATGTCTTCCGAAGGAATTTCATCTTCTTGCACTACGATATCGTGCGAGTCGTCGAAATCATCGAAGGATATCGTGTATTCCATGTTGTTCTTATTGAAGGTGATAATGGTTCCCACGAACCATCCCTCCCAATTTCCATTGGCATCAGCTGTCTCCACGTTTACTCTTCTGTTGAGAAGCGAGCCATTCCCTGTACAGAAAATGGATTCAGTTTTAATACAATATAAAAAAGTTTTAAAACAAATTTCCAATCCCTCGATGGCCCTCGTGCGGCGGAATGAAATAGAATTATTCGACCACATTGACGGATTGCTCATGGTTTTTCTGGGGTTGTATTGTTGGCAGTTCCGTCCGTCTGGTCGAGACGTCTGCTTGTACTCAGTAGTAACATCTGGGACCGTGCCTTCGGGTTCGGCTGATAACCCTTGATAACCGAGACCTTCATTATTTTGGATATCACATAAACCGAATCTAATAATTGTTTTATTATACATTGAACGAAACAAAATAGAGTCATGCTTTTGCTTCTTAACTAACGGCAAGCAAGACAAAGCAAGCGAACTTCACATGATTACCCTTAGAAATCGTGTGCCGCGGTCATACATGACATGATTAACCGTGACCATGAGTGTCCTTAACATGATTATTGCATAATCTGCAGTTATGAAGTAAGAGGCGCTGATTTCGAAAATTCACTGTACGCTTTCCGTCAAACAGAAAAGAGATAGTGAGTTCCATGTAAAATAATACCAGTTATCTGCTTTAGATTTCGCCATTGTTTTAAAGTACACAGTTTGTACCTTTTCCCGTTTTCCTCCTCTTCTTTTTTCCAGAATCTGGGGGACCTGGAAAGTTATAACTTCAAATTAAACAAAATTCACTTTCTTATTTACGATATGTTTGTCATCATAATAATTATTACATCTTCTATGAAGACATTTTTATTCCCTTTCGATATTTATATGCTATTTAACAATTAGATTATATGTTCGAGATTGCTATGGCCTGATAGAATTAGAGAGCGAATAATCTAATTCTTTTAGGAGAATTGTCACTGAAATTTCCTTCAACTAATGATTCCAAACATTTCTGATGTGGGTAAAAAACGTCCCGAATTAAGGATTCTCGCTGACTGAATTAGTTGAATGTTAATTTGACATTTTCGGTTGTGTACGCGCGTTTATCAGTTTCTTTCTTTCAATTTCTTTCAAGAATTTCGAGCTTTTCGATTCAAGAAACTGTAAATACCCTTCTTTTAGTCTTCCCAGGAATTTTATTTATTCAATTGTTTCTAAATTTTCTTTCAAAACTTCGGAGAAACGAGGAAACGCTGCAATTTTGTCGACTCCACACCAAGCCACTGAACAATAATTGCTGATAGTGTGCAATGGCTCAGCTAATCAGATCACAGCATTTGCATAACTATATCAGTAAAATTCTACTAAAAATATTTACGTTATTCGCTCGGCTTTTAATTTCGTATCTTCTTCTACGCCTCCAATTCCTCTTCCTCTCCAGCCTTTTCTCTTGACTGGAGGGTGACTGGTCTCTGTAAGTAGTGGAAACATTGTTCGTAGCAGCAACGTTTTTGGCTGCATAGATCTTGTCTGTTCGGTACAAGTGAGTCAGTACCTCAGACAAGCTCTTTTGTCGGCCATCTTTTGGTACTGACTCCCTGTTTATAGACTCCACTGGATTTGTTGTAGAGGTACAGGCCTCCCATTGTCCCTGGTCCATTAACGTGAAGGCTGCCGTGAACATTCCTATATTTTCATGGAATGAAGAAGCTGTTGAGATTGGAATATGACTACAACTGTCACACAAGTGTAATGAAGCTCCGATACGCTGAATCTTTCTTTGAGAAATTTGGACAGTTTTTCCACGTTTGAAGACAGATGCGCTAATTAACACGATCACGTAAGTTTTGATGGACTCAGTAATTTTTTTCTGTCAAACATACCCTTCTTCGCGGGATATAGGGCTTGTTTAAGGGGCAGTAGTCTCTTTCATGTTGTATATAAAGTGGCGTTGGCCAGTTATTCAGAAAAAAAAACTACGCGCTTCCTTAATTTACAAGGTACTTTATATTTGCCGGAAATGATAAGCCTTTACGTCCGTTAAACAAAATGTTTCAGCGTTTATTGAAAACAAAGAGAATAACTGATAACGTTTGCACTTACGTAGATGTCTCTCCCTTGTCCACCATTCCTTCCAAGCCTTTGCCTTTTTCCAGCTGGTATTATTGAGCTCTGCAGCGACTGTTCGTAACTTTGAAGCAGTAATAAATCGTACTGCTTTCGAAACTTCTTCCTCACCAGCCAGAACTTTGAATACTTCAAGGACTTCCTCCTTTGTTGACAAATCTTCTATTTTTGAAGCGAGGTGTTGGAATAAAGCTATTTCGCTTTTTCCTTTGCAAACGCGATGGCTTATTCTCTGGTAGGAACGTGACCAGTGCACCTATAATTGTGTCAGATGGAGTATTTGTTACGATCAGCTACTGTTTAGAAATTAATGTTGTTGTTGTCATGTTATTGTTATCTGAAGCTATGTCCTGAATGTTAAGATATGAAATATCATAAAGATGAACTGCGTAGAAACGTGTTAAACATAAATATTCATCACAGTTATGTTCACAACTTAAACAGTCGGGAAAATAACGGCGATGAAAAAAGTTCGGGCTTGAACAGGATCAGTCTAATTAACACATGACCTCTGCGTTATAATATAGCTCTTAAAGAGAGACATGATCCTCGTGAGACTTCTAAGGGACTGACACTTACAAAAATTAACAAAAATACCCAATCCAGTGTCTGAGAACAATTGAGGAAGAGCTTAATAAGCGCCCACTCGATTAAGGGCCTGCCGTCTTGTAATAAATTTGAAATAAGCGCTATGGGCGCTAATTCGAAGATTTCCCGTATTTGAAAACAAGTTTTTAGTTAACCTTGCATCCACGCAACACCTTGCTTGCCATTTGCGAGCCCAAAGGTTCTTCTAGTCCATTTGCTTCTGCATCCGAGAAGTCAACTGTTATTCCTTCGATGTTCTGGCCATTGTTAAAATCATTATGTTGTTCGTTGACAGCAGCGAATATCTCACGAAACACCTTGCCATGGGCTTCACCATTTTGCTTATTTAACAGGCACCGCGCTACGGGAGTCCCTAGGTAAGACAATATTTGCCATCTATTACTCTTCAATAAACATCAACCATAGTTTAAGTGTCAAGGATCACTGAGTAAAAAGAACTCTAAAAGGAGGAAACTAAACCCTGATGTCGTATTATGAAGTATGCCGAGAAGCTCAAGTACTCACATTCCAATGTCTCCAGGTCAAACGTTACCACGTTGATCAAGTATGGCATATACCCATTTCCAGTGAATGTCAAATCTACGTTTAGATGCTCCGCTGATGCAAACAGGCGTGACTGGTTGGGGTTCATGAAAAAGGCTGCGCGAAGGCTTCCGGAGAATATATAAGGGGTTCCCTTCATCGGGTAAGGAAGCGAGAGCGCTCTAATTTTCTGAACCATATCCGCATTGGTAGATTCGTCTGTGAAAGATAAAAAAAGTGTTGTAAACGCTTTTTCAAACTTTCATAATTAAGACTGCCGTGATTGCTCTTGTAACATGTTATAACTTAAAAGGTCCTTATTTTACTCTGTAACATTTCCGAAATGCAGTTCCTTGTATGTTAAACCCACACATTAAAAGCAGTATGAGTGTGTGTGAGGGTGGGGGGAGGAACATTGGCTATTGCGCCCGCCTCCTATCAATGTCGCCCAGGTTAGATTTCACAAGAGGAAAAATTGATTTTGGCTCTGGTCTTTACTCTGAAGAAAGAAAACGTTTCAATGAATGAGGTTATATAGGAAAACTTTGCCAGTGATTACGTGATAATCAATAAGCGATTAAACATACCTGACACCTTTTCGGGTTGATCCACAACCCGCTGTATTTCTTTTTCAAAATTTATGATCTTGCTCATCAAATGTATTTCACCGTCTGTACTTCCAGTACTTTTAAAAGCAAGATTCCTCACTCTTCTAATTTTATCGAGATTGGCAGCAACGATACTTTTCTCCACTGGAACGTAAGACATTCCATGTCCTACAAATATAAACAAGAAGTTCTCTAAAGAATTGATACCCACAAAGAGTTTGACCTTACTTGTTCATTTCCAATTCATTTTTAACATTTTTCTAAGACATGCAAGAACTTACTGCTACTTTTCGGTTTTGCCGCTTTGCTATCAAAATTATAGTGGCACACGACATAAAAAAAATTAAACGATTTTTCAACAAGCGCTGCTTTCGTGAAAAATAACCATTATTTATCAGTACCTTTCTGGAGCTCCTTTGCCTTTTTGGAAGGGTCTAATAAGACCGCACGTTTTAAGTCATTGACTAGAGATGATGGTAATTTTCGTGGACTTGGCTTGCCGTGGTTATGACGGGGTACCGTTTCGTCAAGACTTAAAGTACCTATCCACCTTCTCCGGTCGTCAGGCTGCTTTGGCCATATGTTAACAATGTTGACTGGACACTGTTCAGACTTTTGAAGACCGTGTGAGTTGCTATGTGACTTACAACGGTTTATTCGTTGAGCTGTCGAAACAGTGTAATTGCAATCAGATGCTCCGCAAACTTTAACTCCTGCGCAAACAGATCTTCTGACTACCACTTCAGTCTTTAAGCCATCAATTTCTATTATCTGGGGTGAGGTGTGGCTTTGTGAAGAAGATAATTCACAATCTTTAGTGAATATATCTATAGTGTCACTTTTGTTATGGAATTTACTAACGTCTTCACAAAATACAAACTTTTCTGGCGAATTTCCATATCCGGGATACACATAGTCATCTTCAGAAGAGATTTTTACCCAGTTGTCTTTAGATGCAAGAGCAGATCTTATAATGGGCATGTACTGCTTCCCTTTACATTTGCTTTCGCTTTTTCTTGCCTTGTTAGAGGCTACGATATCACAGGGATTTTTCACAAAGACTTCAGCTGGGTTTTCTAAAAACTGACGACCATTATTGGATACTGCATACTTCCTGTATATTCTTGGGCAGCCTTTAAATCTGTTTTCCGTGAATATTATGTCTACATATCCCTTTCCAATTGCTTGCCGTAGAATTTTGCTCCATACCGTACTACTTTTATGCATTCCTTTACCATACGTATTGGACTCAAGGGAAATAACCTTCATTTCAACATCTTTCATGGAGGAAGTACCTGAACCCCTTAGCCAATTTAAGATCTAAAAACAAAGATAAAACCGAAATATTTATTTCCAAAGAATATGATCGAGTACAAAAAGTACAGTAAATACGGTTAGTTTTTGTATGACAAGAACACAGACTCAAAAAAGAAATGAGCTATAGAAAAAGATCATTACCTTGCTCAAGTCAGTAGCGCCGGGGGGGGGGGGGGGGGGGGGGGGGGGGGGGGGGGGGGTGGGTGGGGGGGAGTAAAGCGGGTTCATGACACCTTCAATAATTTTGAATTTGATCAGTAAAATGTTAAGGCATGTATTGTGCATATGTCTCACGTTAACTTACCTGTTTTTCACTGGTATTTTCTTGAAGCTCGCGGATCACCTCCAGCACCAACAAGAAATCATCTTTAATGTTGTAAACCAAGTCAGTGCTCAAATCACACGATTCGCAGCATGATTTATTGTATTCTAGAGGTCCTTCAGGATCTTCTCCGAAGCTGGCAGTGAGAAAGGCTCTCATGCATTCTCCCGTTAACTTGCAATAAATAAACCTAGGAAACATAAATATTACCTTTAAGAAGTTGCTGATGGTCTTGACTGTGTGGTAAACTTTTTTTTTAGCTGAGGTTATCTTTTCAAAATATAATAGAGACCGACAGATTACCTCCAGGATACGGCGTATTTACTTTTAATGTCTTCTTTTTCTTTCATATCTACCCCTTTCAACCAAGTAACCAACCGCTGATCATCCCGGAATTCATTACAATAGATTATACCTATATGCAAAAGGAGAAAAGTCGTTGTGCATTAACAAGTTCAATTTAAGGAACATAATTTTGCAAGCATATACATTGTTCTGCTAGTTTTCATCTGTACAGATTAAGGAGCTGATAATTTGAGAAAATTCGATTAAATTATTATTACCTTTGGCGTCTTCTCCATTGCGTCCTGCCCTTCCAAATTCTTGAATCCATCCAGTTAAGGTACGAGGACAACCAATTCGGCACACCAAGTTAACGTGATCATCGTGCGTGCCTACCTGGTATGCCTCTGAGGCGATAAGAAACTGACTCTCTTGGTTTCTATGAAAAGATACATCAATGAAATTCAACATGATGGTCCACATCTGATGGCGTTCTAGTAGCCCTTTTTTAACTTGTCAGAAAGGTGGCATTGATGTTGTGAAATGGGTAGAGTTTATGGACTGCTCAGCCTTGAAAGGCTCGAGTAAATTGATTTTTTCCCTCTGCTAAGTTTGCTCTACTAGAGATGAATTTATTTAGTACCTGAACTTAGACATGGTCAGTAACTTCTCATTTTCCTTCATTCCTTTGCCATGGTACTTGAGACAAGTCTGCTTAAGCTCTTCGACCATGCAATTGCGCGCTTCCTTAACATGTGCAACGAAGTTCATAAATATAATAGAGTACTGCCCGTCGGCCATGTTGACAATCTTTTCCAGTACTTTTTTCCATTTTGAAGGCGAGGCTAATGATAAGATGAAAAAGGATCAATCATTTATTGTAACTGCTTTATAGTGGCACAAACACAATGTGCATTCCAGAGAAATCGTGATAACTCTGTTATTGTTCCTTTGTTCATAGAACATTGGTAAAAAGTCATAAGGAAATTACAACTTCTAAAAAAGTAGAATTTCAGTTACTGTAAGTGACTTATATCGACACAGCCTCACTCCCAGGACTTTCCCCTTAAAAAATTGGGAGGGGCGGGAAAAGAGCCTGATGTCGACTGGCCACGTGTTGCAAGGAAAAAGCCCTGGGTAGATATTATTACACTTCTTACTACTTAAGGATTAAACCGATTGATTATCAAGGAAACATCTATAGATACCATTTATTATGGTAACTGAATCACTTTTCGGGTTTAATTGTTTTGATTGTTTAGTGCTTACCTGTTATGTCTGTGGGTTTATCAGCGTTCCGCTCCTGGAAGGTGGCATTTACCCCTTGCTCTTCTTCGCCAAGGTCATCCTCGTTAGTACTCATGTTGTCTGAAGCTGATGTTGCCAGTTTCTTCTTGCTGCTAGGTGTTTTCTCCGATTTAAAGTCATACTCGCCAACAAATAACTTTATATTTGGCCTGTTGACCGTTGACTTTATTATTACTGGATTTTTGAGGTAATGTGTTACCAGCTCTTCAGATTGTTCGGCTGGAAGCGTAGCCGTAAGTGCCATCACAGGCACATTTGGAAAAAAGCTCGTGCAATCCTACCAATTCAGTGAAAGACTTCCTGTAAAAGCAAGAAACACTCTGTTTTGTCAGTCCCACCTCAAGCCCGCATTCTTTGCACCAGTGCCGCAAGGCTGAGCGCAATCACCAATCTGTACAAAAACTGGCGGTGAAACAAAACATTACTCAACTATATAATGTTATCAGCTTGTTATCCTAGTGCCTACGTTAACGTTTCTCAGTATTTATATGGTCTTTTGGGCTTTTGCTTTATGCTTGCACATACCTTTGATCGCTATCTGTCATGGTATAATATAAATAATAAGTATAATAATAATAATAATAATAATAATAATAATAATAATAATAACAATAATAATAACAACAACAATAAAAGGCCTTCCATCAATTTTCAAGGATGTTCTGACGTGGAGTTACTAAAGATAATAAGTAATATAGTTGGCTTCAAAGTTAGAGTTGATTTAGATAATAATTGATAGATGCATGAACAACCCCATAAATAATGATCCCTTAAGAGTTAGCTTCAGTATTAGTTTATTACTTAAAAGTACCTGAATTCCCCGCTCCTTTGGAATATCATGTGGCATTCATCGATAACAATCAGAGCAAGCTGGTGGCTTATTTTTAGCAAGGATCGTGCGGCACCAGTTTTGCCATCAACTCCCATGAGGTACTCTGGCGTGCAATATACCAAATTCGGGAAATCTTCTTTTCCCACATTACTCATTAACCGTTTGAAGCTTTCCTTTGCACACGGTCCCGGGCCAATATAAGCGGCGTCTACACCTTTATCAATGAGTGATTTTACTTGGGACTCCATTAACGAGATTGTTGGGGAGATAACCAAGACAAACTTTTCCTTATTCATTAGCGCTGGTACTTGAAAGCAAATGCTTTTACCCGACGCTGTTGGTTGAACTATGAGGCAGTCTTTTCCCTTGACGAAAGCGCTTAATGCTTCGATTTGAAAAGGTTTTAAGTGGGTCACGCCTAACTGTGTGGCATACCCTCTCCATAGAGTTTCTTCCACCTCTTTCGTTTTTTTTTCTTTTATTTCAATGAATTCTTTACCCGGTGGCCCTGCTTTTTCTTTGATTACTTCGGAAATAGTTTCGTTACTCGTGTTACTTGACATCGTTGTTGCGTCCCTCCTTACTTCTTGATTATCACTGGGCAGCATTTCCTCAGTTAATATTAATAGCTCATCCATATTGTGATCATTCCAGTCACCCCATTCCAAGTCCGTAAGTATTTCTTTGTTTACTTTTATATTAATCAAAGTCTGTCTTGTTTCTCTAGGGATACCATATAGAAATGTACGTTTTCTTAACCAATCGCAAACTAAGGAGCATTTGGAACCTTTTGTTATTCCATTGTACTCTGCACTCATTACAATGCCATTGCCATTTCCTCCCAATTCACGAGGAACGGAATGGGTATCCACAATGGAAATGTACCCTTCGTTACTGGTTTTCGAAAGCTTGATTAAGGTTATTGCTAACGGCGGACAGACGTAGATGGCTGCTTCTGATTTGTCGCTTTCCATGAGACTTGAAACAGCGTTTTGTAGGTATTTTTGCTGATCGTCTTTCAAAGACGGGTTGTCTGGAAGCATCTCATAAGCATCAATTTCGCAAGTTATAATACCTGCTTTTCTCATTACATCAATCGCTTCCATGACGCTGTAATGAGAATCCATGTCTCTATAGCCGTTGATCTCCTTTGGCAAGTTTAGAATGGTACCTTCACTAACACTCTTCAAGCATTCCAAGGTATCGTGCATATTTTTCTCCCCCTCGGCTTCTTCTACAATTTCAATTGTTTTAAGTGCTGTAGAAAGTCCAAGGAACACGCACGCATTACTGGCATCTTTCTCTTTCACTAGCTTGTTTATTTCTTGCATTGTAGCCTCTGGAATTCTTTTGTGCTTGCGCATTGCATCGGCACTTCTTTCTCCGGCTATATCCAAGACATAGCCCTGGTGAACACTTAAATGTTTAATATCAAAATTGTCACAAAGATTGGACACTATATTTGAACTACTTGATGACTCTCCTTGGACTGCTTCATTACGTTCAGCATTCGTTATGTTTTCTAGTTCTTTGACGATGTCCGAGATTACTGGTCTCTCCTTTGGATCTTGGGACCAACATTTTTTCATTAACTCTAGGAATCGCTTTGGCATACCATGTTCTTGCTCTGTTGGCAAGTTGGGTCTTTCACCTTTCATAACGTACTGTTTGATACTTTCGATACTTAGGTGAACAGTGGTTATTTCCTCGTCCCACGGAAATCTACATTTGGTGTTACATAACTCGTACATAACCATTGCAAAAGCATAAACATCATTTGCTTTATCAAGAGGTTTACAACTACATGCCTCCGGGGACATAAAAGGTATGGTTCCCACCAGCCTTTTGCTTCCTAACGTATCTAAGGAGGTAAGTCCTTGCTCAATTTGTTTCCTCGCCTCACCAAAATCTCCAATCTGAAAAAAACAAAACAACAATGAATGAATGTCTGTCTACTGAGGCCGGAGAATATCTCTGTTTTGCCTTGTGTTGAAACCCGCCATAAAGATCAAGAGATTACTTCATGAGAAATTAGGCCAAAATGAGGCTCAAGTAGTAGGCAAGTTAAGAAACTACCTTTGGAGTTCTTGCAAGTACACGACAGTATCCCGAAAAATAAATTTCAGTGTTACAGCATGCCTTGCTACTCAGCAGTCAAATTATCGGAATTGTCGATTCGGCAGCCCAGTGGACAAGTAAAAAGCTTTTAAAATAAATCTTGACTACCAAATATTATTTTCTTACCTTTACTATCAATACATTTTCTTCGAGCTTTACCAAGAGGTTGCTTGATTTTAGGTCACGATGAACAATTCCGCTCTGGTGAAGATGTTGCAGTCCTTTCGCGGCATCCAGCGCAATTTTAACTCTTACACTACTTTCAATGACCTCGTCTGCACATTCATCCAGATACTCTCTCACGTTGTTTACTTTACATTCCAAGTTGTTGTTCAATGTCACTCCCATCTGTTCCATAACGATAGTTTTTTCATCAAGGCAAGTGCCATAATACTTGATTACGTTAGGATGCCGTAGTTTTGACAAATTCTCTGCCTCGCTTTCGACTTGCTTTCTGGATCGGGAAGACATCCTTGAAACACGGTACTTTTTAAGAGCCACTGGTATGGACTCTGCGCCGCGTTTCAATAAGCCCTCGTAAACGGTGGACTTCCCCCCTTCGCCTATCACTTTCCCGAAAGTTATTTCCGTAGAGAATATTTTGCAATCACCACTTCCTCCTGCTCTCAAAGCATCTTGCCGCTTTACACGTGTTTGTTGCGGCGCATCTCTCACTGGCAACTAAAATAAAAATAAAAACATTGAAAACAAATAAATAAACAATTAGCTGGGAACGCCTCCATTAAGGGCACGTCTTCTCTAAGGAGATACTAAAGGTTACCACAGGGGGGAGGGGGGGGGGAAATCAATAAAATATAATAAATAAAAAATAGAAGTACACCTGCCTAACTTGTACCTGCATTCAGGGGACGCCTTGAGTGATCAACTGGACACTGAGGATGAACTGACGATCTCCCCTTAATGTTATTTCCACAGTATTTGTATCTCGTATGATACGTGATTAAAAACTTACCACGTTTTTGTCCGTTTTGGTTAAAGGGGTCTCTTTTCTTCTGTCCCGCTTTTACTTTTTTATCCCTTTCCCCCTCTTTTTATCATTCTGCAATAGGAAAATAAACTGTAACAATCAAGTTCTAAACGATTCCATAACAGCTAGTCACTCACTAGAGTCGTCGGGCAGCAATACACCACCCCCTCTCTTACTCTTTTGGGAAAGAGCATCGTGTGAACCGTAGTAATACTACATTGTTTTCAATGACATGGTTATTTTTAACACTGTTTAAAATACCTTGTATTCCATAGGATTCCACATCCGAAAAGCATTGTTTTGTTTAGCTTTTCTAGCTGCTTTGCACCTTCTCTTTGTCTTAACTATTCGCATATGCGCAAAGTCCGGGGTCCATGCGCTTGATTCCTTCTCTTTAGTTTGTGTATAAACGAATCTTTCTTTAGGTCTAAATACAAGGAAAAAAAAACATTATCGCTAGTAGGAAGTTATTGATCACAGTTATTCAAACAATCATTGTCTCCGTTTTGGCCATACCCGTATACCAATCTCCTCTGACACTTCCCGAGCCAGTAGCTTCGTCCTAAGCCATTCAATAATGAGTCATTTCTTTTGTCAACACAATTATTTTCCTGTTCAAGTTGGCCCGACCAATGGTGCAGAAACTTACGACAGAAATCATATGTAGCGTTCTTTACGAAAATCACGTTTTGACTTATACATCAGTAGGAGAGTTCCTAATATCAGTCATTAATGCACTTGTCTCGGCCATGTTATTAACCGCTAAAAACTATAGATCAAGCAAAAAAAAAAAAACGGAACAAAGAAATCAACAAAGATGAAGAAGCGTGCTCACGTATAGTCGCCGTATCCTTTGGTATTTACAGGATTGGACATTACGCTTGGTCTACAGAAGTCAATGTAAATAAAGGTTCCCTCGAAGCAGCGTATTTCCTAGATAGAAAATTAAAATAGTTTTAAAATTTGTTATATCTGACGAATGTTACAAATAGAAGTCATCCGAGCGAAAACCATTAATATCGCTACGTACCGGACGATTTCTGTTTTCATACGTAAGGCGTGCTCCGTCCGAGGTGTAAAATGACACAACTGCAGTCCAGGTTTCCCGTCGCAGGGCCTGCAAATTATTGAATTTGTAAGAATGAAAGCTAACTTCTATGAGGGTTCAATAAACAAGTTAAGAGCCAGGTTGTACTTAATTGACAAAGATGCGGTTTGCTGCAATGCGATTTGGCTACTTTGAGAGAGCAAACACAGGCCTACAGTAATTACTGTATATAAAAACGAAACTTGGACCCACTGAGCTGCGGATGTTCTGTGACGATGATTCACTTAACTGTGACAGAGAAATTTCTAGCTCTTGATATTGTAATTGCATTAAATATCTATTGAATCATACATCTTCTTTCTATAGATATATTTGGCACATGCATTGTGACACTCACCTTGGGTCTTGAAATAGACACAGAATCGACTTGCCCATAACCTAAATATGAAGTAAATGTAGACCCGAGTAATCAGTATCACGCCCATCTGAACGAATGGCATCCACGTGGGGGGTGCAAAGAAGAAGGTTTATGGCGCAAAATTGTCATATCTCTTCGCCCGATAAAAGAATGACGTCCGTGATTATTCTGTGTAATATTACATTCCCTCAGAAAAAGTTCTAAGGTAGCCTGAAATGGGTATGTTGCTTTCTATAACAATCTACTTTTTCATCATTATCGATAGGAACATGAACCAAAGCCCTTTTTCACAATGCCTTCATATCGGTCTGAACTAGTTGACTAATTGTAACGCAAGTCTGAAACAAGGTATTCATAAAATGAATAGTCATGAATAGCGTATCCAATTTTTGGTCAGGTCATAAATAGGTTAGGGAAGGGTTAGGTTAGGGTTTTGGGAAGCGGGCCGCACACCCCCAAACAATTTTTCCTCCGGCCCTTCCCGGACTATGAGGGCTATTTGAAAATTGATTGGAACATTGTTCTCTAATCATTTAGAATATCTCAGTAGCGATCAAGGGTGTACACGTTAAGTCAAGATGCTTGCAAGGTGACTGATGTTTTTGGTTTTTGTTTTATCAAACATAGTCGTACTTTTTTACTGGTGTCTTATACGACCTCTATCATGGTCAAATACATCGAGGACAAAACTGCAGCTATGCTCGGCCTCCAGCCCCTTCCCCGTGCAAGCCTAAGCATTGATACAAAGAAATAAACGGAGTACATGTACTTACACGTGAAGTGTTCATTCAGGCTATCAACAGTTGGTATTGAATCCCAGGTCAAACCACGCACATATAGCGACCTTCTGAAGTCCATGACTTCTAATTTATGCTACGTTTAATTGTATCGACGACTTAGGGAGAAAGTAAAACACGGTGTGCTTCACCCAAGTTTCACCGGTGCGATTGTGACCTTTAATCATCTGAAGCTGGACGTTTCGCTTACTCTCGTGATTGGCAGGCGCCAATCAACCACCGAGAGCTCTGCCGCCGAAGTTGCCATGTTAGATTGCCGCGCAACTTTCTTAAAAGAGGCAATCAAATTATGTAGAAGATGTTCGAAAATAAAACAATTTAGCCAAGCCGTTCTTTTGTGCTCATTACCTTAAACAACTATGCAGATGCTGCAAGACAGTGAATAAAGCCAAACAAAAACAAATAAAGTTGACAGTGTTTAATATTGCGAGGAACTCGTATAGTGTGATCGTCCGGGTGAAGGTAGTTCTGAAAAGAACTGTTGTTGGTGACTGACGTTTCGACAACCTGAG
>OMLO01002882.1_pt1 | contig 14077 bp, 7 predicted proteins | sample 1674811 | NCBI WGS metagenome assembly OMLO01 (sample SAMN06265003, study PRJEB25207) | coral metagenome | isolation source: Coral host | place: Mexico:La Bocana,Puerto Morelos, Mexico | collected 2008-11-13
TTTTTGGCAAAAATCTTTAGGACAGACGTAATTATAATATTTGTTATTCCGAAGACGCTGCTTGTACCTTAAAAAAATAATTAAACAATTTTATAACAAAACAAATCCTAATAGAAAAGGCATCTTCGTGTAACCAAACCTTTATTTGTAAAAAGGTGGGAAATTTCGGAGAAACTTCAATTTAATACTTTTTATTCTTACTCGAAAAGGGATCTGGCACTATAAAAACGTGACTTGAATGTTTATCTGACATGTTAAAATAAAATCATTCACGTTCAAATGTCATGTAACAAATTTGTATTAAAATAAACAGCAGAGCACCTTGACGACATGGAATAGCAATAACAGTAATAATAACAGTTCCTCAGAGACCTTTCGTTTCCGTGGATTACTTGGTCTAAGAAGCATCCTATTAAGGTTTCTTTAGACCCAAATTGAACGAATTGAATATAAACCCATGGTGAGCTGAGCATTGCAAAATGCATTTTTTTTAAAATTCTATTGTAATTCATTCTTTGCTTTGTTAATTAATAGCTTCACAGAATGGTTTTCTGTAATTGCAAAGTTGCAAATTGAAATTAGAATAAAAATACGTTGAGATTACAAATGAATACTGTACCTCCGCTTCGTTTTAAACTTCATCGTTAAAAGTACCCTTAATGTAAACTTTCCTCCCCATGAATACAACAGTCTTTCAAATTAGGAGTGTGGCTTTTTCCTGTTTGTTATCAGTATTGTTTGTTGGATGAAGTGCAACGTGAAAATGTGGTTTTTAAGTGCTACGTCGATGGTGTGTTTTGTGTGTGTTAGTGTTTTCTTTTCTCTAAAACGCTCAGTGCCTTCTAAGTTTGAATCTCCTTCTTTTAGTTTGATTGCAATAATCATATATGATGTCGCATTCGGGATTGAACGAGAAGATTTGGTTTTAAATTTAGCTTCGGCCGTGTGGGTATTTTGCATTTTGGTACTTAGTGCAATGTTTAAACATGGCTATGAGAAGAAAACACATAGTTGACAAGATCAGTGTTCATCAATACCTGTTAAAATTACTGCCGAATACGGCATCGCGATAATTTCTTTTTGCGTCGGACCTGAATTGTTCTTCCCAGATGGGCTTTTCTTAAAATCTTACGACGTTTTAGTTCACCTCTGGTATTTAGATGGTAATTAATTAAAATGTTAAATTTTGGTCTACAAAATTTATTACCACTTTGTGTACTAACAAAAGCTATGCACTTTTTCCAGGAGGCTCTGAGCTTCAGTAGATTTCCAGTCCTGTTGACTCGATCTACCGTGAGATAAAATGTTCGAGATGTCGGCACTTTAAGTATGGCTATAACTTGTCATTTATATTTATTTCACCAATAAACAGTTATATCCTTTTAAACATGTTTAAGTAAGTCGATGTAACATCAAAGAAAAGATTCGCCGAGACTTAGGTAGATGGTTGGAAATGTGACTGGCAAATTGAAGGTTCTTTTACGCCTGTTTAAGATGTCCGCATGTCTGACTGCTGAGAGTGGGACAAGAACGCCAGAGCCTGCCTTCTTTCAGGGCGCACAAAAGAATTTTCTGCGCCCTGCTTCTTTCAGTACGTTTTAGCGTTGCACCGGCAAAGGGTTATCACAATTGCTAAAATACAAAGCTATGCCGACTGATTACTTACCGGCTCTCTTGATTTTCTCGGGTGAACGGCAGGATGTCCGAATGAACCTTTTAAAGCAAGCCGGATTCTTTTGTAAAAGGAATCAATTTTAATCGATCACCCGCGATTTTCTTGACTGCACCGATCTCAATATGTTAATTATGATCCAATATGTGTTTCAGCACACCGCCGCTCTTTACGACGACTAGAGAACTTTTATAATTAGAGGAGACTCAAGTTCTGAGTGATGCAACGAAGAAGGATAAACAAACACGCTTATTTTAATGTCCCCGTGGGATGACTCCATGGCATGCCTCCATAACATAGCGGTAGGACTCCAAAGCATAAGACCGTTATTAAGTGAGATTACCATGCTAAAATCCACAAGTCTAAGCTCAAGAGATCATCTACTTAGCCTCGTGTAATAGCTTTATTTAACTATACCTCTTTCAGTTCGTTTTGCTTTGGTTCGTTCATTGATTGCAGTTGATTATGCATCCTCGATTTAATTTTCAACTAAGGGCTAAATTTTCAGGCCTGTGTGAAATGTCTCCCTCTGAATCCGATTTGCACCCTCGGCAGGTGTGCCAGTTATTTAATTCCTCTTCCACTCGAAGGACGTGCGAGAATTTATCAGCGCTTGGCTACTTTTGCTTTATTGGTATACGCACCAACATTTGCTCATCATGTCGAGTTCAAATGTTGTAGGCGTTTATATAAGTACAGAACAAAGTTTGTCTGTCTAGAATCTTCGATTCGATTTTGACATGATATTCGCCCAAACAAAATCTCCAAAACATGTAAAAAATTTAAGGTTATTACATGTCTAGCCTGTGGATAAGTGCATTACTCTCAAAACAGTGTTTCAAGAGTAATTACGCTATTTTTGTACATCTCCCGGGTACATTTTACCCCGTGTGGTGTTTTAACATTCATACACAGTAACCTGTGCTGCTTTTTCTCCCTGTGATGTTAAATACACTACTTAAAATGCTTTTTCTTTTGAATCAAAATTAACTAATCGCAAATTTTCTTCCAGAATCTCGATGTTTGTAAATGACATTCGTTCAAAGAAGATCAGTCGTTTTGTTTACCCCGCGGACATATTCCTATCAAAATAAGCTTGGTTTCTAAAGCTTTCACCTCACCTATGTTACGACGCTTTAAGCAGGTTACTGACCTTTCGATCTTACCAATTCACTTGATCGTTCAGTTTCCCGCGAAGTAAAGGATCGTCTGGTCAAGTTCTCTTAAAAGATTCTTCCAGGGTTTAGCTCCTTCTCTCTCAAAACTGAATTGGGGAAATCTAAAGTAACATCTAAAACCTGAAGGTTCCTTTGGTCTTTTGGTCAACTGTCCAATAGATTTTTATAAACGTTTACAACAATCGATGTAATTGGTTTTTTTTTCGTTGACGCATTAGCCCACTTCTGTGACGTAAAGAACCAACGAAATATGTCATTTGATCGATGTAATTTGCCACACAGTTTTAATACTTTTGAATTAAATTTCTCATACACTAACACGTACAATTCAAAATTTCATTCTATTTCTAAACGCAAAACTCAGAATTGTCTATGTCGTTTTTGTTGCAAAGTCGTGATAAATGACATTTTACATTTATGATAACGATACTTAGCAGGTATGTCGCTTGGCTTATAAGCGTTGAGAAATAACTGAATACACGTACAATTCAAAGTTTCATTCTATTTCTAAAGGCAAATCATCTATGTCGTTTTTGTTACAAAGTCATGGTAAATAACGGTTAAACATTTATGACGATGATGCTTATAGCAGATATGTCGCTTGGCGTTTAAACGTTGAGAAATGACTGAATTTAAATTTCTCATATACGGCCTCGAACAATTCAAAGTTTCATTCTATTTCTAAACGCAAAACTCAGAATCATCTATGTCGTTTTTGTTATAAGGTCATGATAAATGGCGGCTCTTAAACATTTATGATAATTACATGTATACTTAGAAGTTATGTCGCTTGGCGTATAAGCGTTGAGAAGTAACTAGCCCAGCGCGTGGTTCCTAATCCCGTCGCATTTACCTAACCTCGGGGATGGAATAGTTATTTTATTAAATGCCTCATTACCTTACTGTACTATTACCTCATCACATGTTTTTTAATCGACCGGGTGATGATGAATCACAAGCACGATCCGATCACAAGGTCACGAAAGTGGTGGGTCATATTAGCTATACGGATGTAGAGAAAGAAAGTGCTCCACAAAGACAATTTCACCAATAGAGGTGATTTTGACAGCCCCGTGGCGGAATTTTGAGTGTTGGCTTCTGAAAGAATTATTTTGCTAATTTAAAAGCTTCAGCTCTTTATTGAATGGACAAAAGTCCACTGAATATAAAGCAACAAGAAATACTGAATAGGATCGGCCTGAATGTTTTATGCTGAAAATAGATTTCATTTTTTCGGCGAAATTGAGTCAGTTCTCGAAACATTTTTGATAAATCGTTTCGTCATTGTCATTAATTTTTCCTAATTCAAGTTTCTGTCCTTTTGTGACGCATCTTCCATTTAATGATTCATCTAACTTTACATATTACTTAGTTAATTGTGGCGTTTTCGTTTTGACAGGGAAACGCTAAAAATTTTCAATGCTTATTAGTCATCTTATGTCAAAAAATATTGACTGCTACAAGCATGTTGTAAATACGTCTATCCTTCATTTACCATATTTCCTTGTAGGGGCTGACAACCGTATTTAATGCATGATTCAAAAAGGAACTAGAAATGCATCAGATGGGCCAGACAAGTAAGTTCTGTTATTTGGGGTCATTATTTTTCCAGTTAACAAGGTTGTCATTATCCCACGGAAAACCTCAGAGACAATAGCTTACTTAAAGCAGCTTAAACGAACACTGAGAAAAGGGATATCCTTTAAGTTAAGATTTCTTTGGACGCTACCTAAATTACTTTGACGTTTCATAGGTTGGCCGAGATTTCTCAAACAATGTGGCCACGTGTTAAAAACATTTGAAGGATAATAAACACATTAATTCTCATTTGAATTTGGAACTACATTTAGGATATTTTATTTCGGCATTAACACTTCTTAGAACCTCACGGTTTTCCTACAGATTGACTCTGGAAAAAACTGTACTCTTTTAAGAACGGACACATCTAACGTATGAAGACAAATATCAGAGCATTCACTCAAGAGAGAGTAAGCAGTTACAAGCGATAAAATGAAACGCAACCAGAAACCGAACAAACAAGGCCGGGGCAGTTGAGAAGCACAGTGTTACTGTTCAATGCGAAACGTAATATTGCGGGATTTGCCATCATTAAGCTTTTTAATTTGAGATTCAGATTGATTTTTGATTTTCCTGCTCGCCAATGTAAAAATACTGACAGGTCCGGAAGACATAACATAGCTTGGTGCTTGCAGTATTTTTTGACAAGGGTCAAGTCAAACTGGGTTATTATTTCTTTGACAACTAGGAATATTGAACCTCGCAGAGGTTAAAAATCAACTTAGATTTCTTTCAGTTGGACATGACGCCAAAGATATTTAGTTCTTTTTCTTTGATTCCAAAACGACACTACACGATATTAAAAAATAAAACTTCAGTGATAAGGATCTCATTTTCATTATCTTTTTTTTTAACGGAAATTACCTACCGGTAGATATGTCTTCCTCAGTTATTCAGCATTTATCTGTGACAAAAAATAACTATTTTCGACCCAAGCCGACGATAATCAATCTCTTTTTCCAAAGATCAATTGTCAGTCAAATGACGAGGTGTTGAAAATATTATGCTTTTTTAAAATATTTCCATTTTTATCAGCAGCTAATGTTTGAAAACACTTACAGAGTACAATATTACATTTTCATCCATTCGTGGAACCAAGCACACGGTGTTACATGGAACCTTTTGTAAAGGAGTAGAAAATTCATTGTCATAGTTTGTGTGTTATTCGTTCACGCCATATACTGCATTTTCTCAAAAAAACAGTTCTTTTTTTTTGTCATTATTATTTCCATTGATCTAAAGTGCTAAACTTTTCTTTGCTTCTAAAACTAGCGAAACAAAATACAACACGGACTTGATTTGATGCATTTGTAAAAGCATTTTTGGCATATTGAGGGGCGGTGCCTTTTCTTTCAAAACGATGATGATGATTTCGTTTTTTTTTTCTATGTTTATCGTTGATCAAAAGTACTAACCCTGCCATGCTCTTAAGGTTGCAAACCATGACAAGAATAAATTGACTAGTAGTAAACACAGATGCACATAATTGGAGTATGTCTTTTTCCCACACAAATAATTTTGAGAGCATGTATAGAAACAATCTTTGATATTATGTTTTTCAGGGTCAGGGTCGTGTAGAAATCCTTACCCGCTCTTGTTCGTTATAAATGAAGTGATTCAGCATTCACCGTAAAACGCAATTTTTGGAAACGCGATTCTGATATTCAAAACGTATTTTCCGCGTTTTTTAACCTTGCGTGCGCGCTACGTCCAAGGAAGTAAGGCCGCCTGATAAGTCATTACTCGTATATTCGATCACATTGTTTTTGTCAGCAACAAAACCTCTATAAAATGTGATAAATTTCCAAACATTGCAAAAGACACGAAACTTATGTATGAATCTTAGATTTCTGCGGAAAGATTCTTTTTCTTGGTTCTCAGGACCCCCCGTTAACAATTTGTTAGGTATTATCCGCTAAGCAAGATCATGATATTCACTGATGTGCGGGCCAGTGGTTTAGCTTGGGCTCACTAGTTTTTCAAAGTGCTAGGAATTTTCTCATATTAGTACTGCCTAAACCATTTTACTCCGATCGCGCTCCTGTTACTAACGTGATCTATCCAATGTCAAATGGTTTTTCCTCCGGGCTTTTCTCGTTCCAAAACAGCCCTATATTCAGCATCGGATGAGTTAAATGACCCATGTTTTTGAAACACGTCCTGAAAGATCTCGCAAAACGATAAAAAACGGAAATACTCGATACCTTACTGAATTTGACCTTCTACGAGAAAGGGCGGCTACTAGCCGGGAGCACTCAGCTTTGTCGGTACAGAAATTGCTGTTATTATTAAGGCCAAGGCTTATTAGAGTTATATATCCTTCATCTTTGGGTTGGTTTTGGTTAAGGGTTAGGTTTGCACTTCACGCATGTACATAAATTTCCATACCTTTATCGATCGATTCTCCCTTTTTTTTTTTGCTCGATATTTCCACTCGAGTGTGAATGTTATCAGGCGCTGCTTGCAATGTTGCGCAGTTTACCATTATGCCGTTTTGAAAAAGTAATTTATGGTCACTTTGTCAACGACACCTGTCTACTTCCCCCGTTTTAATAGATTCGAGGGCAGATATTTATTCTGATAAGGATGAATAAATTGTTTGTTTTCCGTCATATCAACAACTGAATGAAATCTGTTATAAAACCGCCGGGGTAAGCATCGAGCATTTTCGGAACCTCGCGCTCCCCAAGACGAATCCTGCCAGAGAATTCGATTGATATTGTAGACGACTCAATGATTTCTCTCCACGAGCCCAGGATCTTTTGTTACGCGAAGTTTTGCGTGCAGTTATTTCAATGGGAAATCCTTTGGGATCACGTAGAGTTATCTTCGCATTTAATGAATATTTTAAGAGTTCAAACGACATTATTATCGAAATTTTGCTTTTTATTTCTGATTTAGAAACAAGCGGCGAAATGAAAGGCACTCTATCACCTTGAGGTTTACCAGAAGGTCATTTGTCCGTCCATTTCAAAAACTTCATTTTAGAAAACATTATCGAGATGTCATTTCATTTTTACATTTTAAGCGGAGGAAATAGTCAATTTTAGCTACATGTTTTGACCGGAAAACGATTAAGTATTCGCTTCGTGGGACGTAGTGTAATTTTAGGTGCTTTTCGTTGATGGAAAACCGTCATGTACTCATGGTAACCGTCAGGTAGACATGTAATTAGGAAGCGCTGGTACGAAAGTCACGTACTAACCCTCTTGATTTATATTATATGATACTAGAAACTGAAGTATTGGTTAAAGCATTCCTCGTTTTCAAATTTCTGTAGATTTCGACATACAGTGCCCCTTGTAATTTGTTATGCACAAAGAAAGTGTTTTCAATCAATATTTTATTTTGTGAAACAAAGGCCCTGAACAGTCCAAGGGATTTCGTTTCTCGCATTACCATGGTTCAATGTAATAATTTCTTTTACGATGAAAGGTTATAGAAGTGTAGGTTTCAGAGTTATGTTTCTTTCAAAACGTTGAGTTCAGACTATGTTAATTAGCAGCGCTGGTAGAATATATAGTCTGTGATTACTTACGAGTATCCGTGCTACGCCCTAATTCATCTGTAAACTTAAAAACAATTTTTAAGTCTGGTGAAAGGTAATTTCGTTGAGAGTACATAAAAATTACCCTCAATTATCCCTCACATTTTCCAGTTTCACTAATGCGAACTAAATTTCTTTGATTGTGGCATCGTGGTCAGTGATGGATAATGAGAAAGAATAATTTACTAAAAAACTCGAGCAGGTGTTTTTACGCAACAAGGAAATATTTAAAATGAGGAGCTAAAATTCGCAAAAAAGTATTAAACCTTCTCCAGCAATGCAGCTACTTTTTTTTCCTTTCCGCAGATTTAATTTAGAAAAATACCCCTTTTGAGAAGTTGCCACTTAGGTGTGCAGAAAAAAAAAACATGAAAATTAATTGGAGAAATCTCATATCGTGCACCTTTGTATTGCTTCGTTAAATGAGTTTGTACTTTCGTGTTCGGCTGCATTTCTTGGGATATGTTCTGGTAGTATTTCTGGTAGTGAAAATTGTTGAAATCGTTGAAATTGTTGAAGGCCTCAATTTGTATCCTTCGACAGCGGTTTGTGTCTTTTAAGTGAACATTATGAAGTGAACATCTACATCGTGCATATCTGAGGATCACAACTAATTTTATTTCCCTATCATTTTCAAAAAGGAAACAGCATTTTTACTTCACAGAACATATGTTATATTCAGTGGTCGAAACATGCTTTTTAAAGATGGAAATATTGTTTTCTCCTTTGAAATTGTTGTTGCTCTGCTGTTTGCACGACTATTTCTTTGCGACCTTTTAAATACTTGAAGCATTATTGTTGCATGCAGCTCCCAAATATTGACGTGGACGATTCTCAAGAACACAGAAAGCGATCATGTTCGCCTTTCTTCAAATGAAAGAGTCATGGCAACTCTTAAATAATAAAAACTAGTCATGATCGGAATAAGTTAGGCCTAGGTACCTGTTGTCAATGATATGCTTTTGTACTTCACGTGCTATCAGCCTCTTAAGTTTACCTGTGAAACTGAACGATATTGATGAAGTGGTATCAGAAAGCAAAGGTTTTTTCTTTTCTATTTTTGTCTTATTGTTTAGGTGTTCAACTGTAAGCAATTTGTGCATAACAATCGAAATATTGGGCCTGTCCTTAAGGAGATATGATACTACTCCTGAGCCAAAATAGCAATGATTCCGAAACCAAAAGGCCTACTTTGCTTGCAGAAAATCAATCAGGAAAGAGAAAAAGTCGCTGAAGAAAATTTCCAGTTAGGTTGGCTGGTCCAGTTGTCACTAACACCACATTAGAACAAACAGAGTCAAGACATGTTGTTTCTCAGTGTGCTGTTGAAGTTTAAGTACACTATACTTACTTACCAGCCCGGAAACGCAATACCCCCTGGGCTATTATTCGCGCAATTGCGTCTTGTTTTTTCATCGTTTTTTTCTTTCTGAAATCTAAGTTTATAACATTAAGCACGTATTAGGTGCATTTGCATATGGGCGTTAATTCTTTTTTATTTCTTTCGTGTATGGCGGATTGAAAAAAGCACCAAAAGGAATCTAAGTTAAAGCGTTGTGAATTGGGCCGTTTTTCGGAACTTCTTGTAGGTTTTTATTATTTTTAGACCGACGCCTTCTTTTTTTAAATAGAAACATTCTGTCGATGTTAACAAACCCTCACGTAATTTTGTGAGAGTTAAAAAGGGTTTTAGGTCACGTTCAGTTTAGTTTTCTCATGAAAGTCCAAGACCACATTCAGGTTTAGTTATCGCAACAGTACTGTAACTATTCTTTATCCTCTTACACCTGAAAACCTTAATTTCAACGATCTTTTGAAAAATAAAGCTTATTTTTACAACTGTCTATGCGTAGCTAATCGGATGTTAAGTTCAATAACCTTTTTGTAGGGATATTTTGTATCCATAGCATTCTTTTACCGTCCGTTACTTGAATTCCACCTTTATATTGTTTTCTTTTTAAAACTTGGAAATTATAAAGGTCTCCGTCTTAGCATTGTGCATCTATTTCTTTTCGAATTTTAGTGAGTGTTGTTATTGTTTCTTTATTGAGTTCTCATTGGAAATTAATCAGTTTTTTTCCGGAATGTTGCATTGTTTTTGCTCCAATGCCTGTAAGATGTGTTATAAGAATAGGCTATGTTTACGTCTCTTTTGGATTTCAAGTTAACAATTTTTTATATTTTTTATGAATTTTACATTTGTTAAGGTTTAAATCCTGCAACATTCTTTCAGTCACTAGTAAAAACTATTTCTTTTTTTAAATTCAATTATAGTAATCCCCTTAACGCCCTTTAGCTTTCTTGCTATTTAATTAGTTTTCACTTCCCTAGTTTATTGATCGCAATATCGGTTTCACTACAGAGAAATCTTCCATGGTCTTCAGTTTATTAAAAAAGCATAACGTTTTCTAGTGAGGTTAGTCAATAGTATTTGGCAAGTGAGCTACTTACTTTTCCGTTGGCTAATTGCGAAGCATTCGTTCGTTGTACGTGTAAAATGCCGGCTTACAACAGAGTTGGTGTTCAAGATGGAAGCCAACGTATTTATGGGCTATGTCATGTTTAAGGATATCTCTATATAATGTGGGTGCAAATTGTTGATTAAAATCATAGTGTTTTTAAACAATCGATTGGAGGAGAAGAGATCTGTAATATATAACAGTATTATGGTTTGTGGGTGATATTATTATCCCCAAATCCATAAGACTTAAAAACGTCTGGCGCATACTTAAGTTGTTCTGGATTATTTCTGGTTTGCGGGGTTCTTAATAGCACTCGGCTTTCTAAGTCGATTTTAACTGTTGGATAAAAACAGGATAATCATATCTAGAATATTCGGAATTTACTTTCGTGGCCAGCTGAATTTTTAGATTGCTTATAAACTGTATGACTTAGCCATAGATATTTGTTTCCATAGAACGTGATATGAAGCACACTTGGAATGAAATAGTGCTCGCCCAAAATTCGTTCTTGTCGACAACATAGACCCTTGATTAATAGCAGGAAGAAAAAAATGAATTAGCTTTTCACTTTTCTTCTCGTAAATGCATGTACACACATGCGTTCTATAAGAGCAAATTAGATTTAAAAAACGCCAAAAATAATCCTTGTGGCTATCTGACAACTCGGTCTTCATGCATTTTACTGTTAGTATGAAGTTCATTTTATTTCAATGAGACTGAAAGTTTATTTTGGTCAAAGCTCTAGAACAAACTGATGATTATTTTTTAAACAAGCAACAAACATAACAGTGAACAAAAAAAATATGTAATTTATCTATGGGAAAAATTATTTTCTAATCGGGCCGATTTTTTTAGAAAAACATTTTTTCCAACTAAACTGAAAATTGATGATAATACATTTTAAAAGAAGTAATTCACTTACCACAAACAGTTTGTTCGGGAACCTTCTTTCTTTGGAGCTAGCCTATGGTGCAAAAGATGCTTATTCAAGAAGCGCCTATGGCTATCATGCTGAGATTAACATTTAAATGCTGGACACCTGCTAAATTCGACACCCTTTTTCGAATACGGACATCGCCGCTGAACGTGGCACTCGAATACGATTTTTTTTTGAAAGTTAAAACTGCGAATTAAAGACTTTTTTTTTAAAAAGGCTTTGGTAAGATGTTGTCAGAGAAAGAGACCTGAACATTTCTTGCCTCACCAGAAGCGGAAAGTTTCATTAAGTCCAGAACCTCACATGAGCTATAAAAAGAGCTTTAATTAGGACATATCAGTACTTACTGTAGGGTGTAATTTACACACCAAAAAGCCGACGAGACTCTCGATGACGAAGACCTGCATCATTAAAATTTATTAGCCTTCGTGCCAAATGGTGAGTGCTGTATTCGCTTATCTCGTCGTCTTCAGATATTTCATGCAATTTTGATGCCAGTGGACACGATAACAGCTTATGATGTAACAAGTAATGCTGCCATAACACAAACAATCCGATTACGTGAACGCTGATTGGAAGCAAAAGCTCTCTCATGAAGAGCGTTTTAAAAGTGATGCGTGATTGTTGAGTTGATTGCACCGCAAATGAAGAATTGTCGAACCCAGGCTCCATCGATATAAATGTGCAGACGGACATAGAAGGAGGTCAAAATTAGGACAACGGTCTGACGGTCTCTTAAGATTTAATATTATTTTGAAATAAACTTGATAATTCTCTTCGAAACAAAATAGCAAAATAATTGTTTTACATGATTGCGATACTCTGTTGTAGCAGCTACGCAACACTGAATACGAATTTGCCTGAGGGCTATTTGAAGTGTGATCTCTCTACATATCCACTTTGGACGTCTGACTAGTTTTGATACTAAGCATACGAGAGCATACCAACAAAACGCCCTTAATTTACAGCAGTAATGAAGATGCTGAAACTCATAAAAAAAACTGCGCCAAATTTGCGCGAAAAATGATCTCACTGTAAAAGGTATTAAGCTTTTTGAGTGAAAATCGGTTTAATACCTGCATTAAGTCACCTTTAGTTTTTTTTGTTTCATTTTTTTCCTAAGTTGTATTCGTATTTCATACCTTATTTGAAAACTGCGCCAAATTTGCGCGAAAAATGATCTCACTTTAAAATGTATTAAGCTTTTTGAGTGAAAATCGTTTTAATACCTGCATTAAGTCACCTTTAGTTTTTTTGTTTCATTTTTCCCCTAAGTTGTATTCGTATTTCATACCTTATTTGATGATTTTCTGATAAGTTTCAATCTGTTGGATTATCATCAGCAACGTCTTCAGTGGAAGACAAGTCAAAAGCTATTCCTGCGAGCCCTTTTTCTTTAAACGTGGTTTCGAGAGACAGCATTTGCCATCTTGCTAGCTCCTTTCAATTACCACGTCGTCGCTAGTCTGTCTAATGAAGATGTATTTCCTATCGCGAAAAGTAGTCTTTAATTTCTGGCTCCGTGTTTGTTCCGGGCAGATGTGGGCATAATCAGGATCAACAATGAGTAAAACTTTATTCATTTCCGCGTCACAGTTCGCTGGTATTAACAATACGGACAACATTCATTATCGGCCAAGGAAAATTGACGGTCGAAACAAAGATTCGGCTGACTTACGAGAAAGGTCTTTTGAAAAAGCCACTAAATTAGATTTACGCTTAGCGCAGAGGAGTGTCTCTCTGAAATGACGTTTGTTTTAATAAGAAAGTTGCCCTTTCAAATCCATCTAACTTTCCTGTAATTAAGTGATTCTAGACTTTTCTAGATTCTTATTTACATATTCACTTGCACGGTAATTCGAATTTAAGTAACTTTATCTACTGCCTGCCCTCTTATTTCCTTGTAAGTCTATAACGTGGTTAATAATGTGATGTTGCATCCTGCACGATCTCAATACTCAGTCAATACTCAAACAAGATAGTCAATACTCAGAAAAAGCCTTACAACTAAGATGAAATCGTTAGATTTTGTTTTTTAGAAACATGTGAAGGTTCGTATCCACAATTTGATTCATTGATAATAGTAACGTGTAGTCTTCTCTGAGACACACATTGCCAACGTTGTTTATATTACATTTAAAATAATTGTGTTCACCGCGGCGGCTTGCAAAAAAACACTTGTTAGTTCGTCTGTATTAAAAGTCACGTGCAGACAAGAGCTTCCTTCCTTCCCTTTATGAACCAGTTTTTATTGACAGCAACAATACAAAAAAATTTAATTCTTAATTTTAGTCGTCCTCATTGGAACTCCACTCGCCTGTAAAATACTTGGGAACTTAACAAGTAAGATCTTCTTTCTATCTCTTATTAGTACTCAACAACTGTTAATCTAGTAAATCCGGGAACTCACATTCGGATTTTAATGATCTTGTTTTTCATGAAACCATTTTTTTGTTAATTTCTACTTAATATGTATAGCTTGTGTCAATACGGTGCAAAGTTCATTGCAGCTTTTTAATAAAAAAAGAGAGTGCATTTATCATAAAGAATTGCCTTTTGCTGTACTTTTTATGTGTCAGTTTGAAGAATTTTAGTTAGGTAAGACTTTGCCAGGCTATAATTATCTTAAAGGGTGAAAGTTTCTAAAGAAACTGTGGTACTGCGTCGGTGGGGGTAACAAGGTAATTTGGTTATATCAACTAA
>OMLO01002883.1_pt1 | contig 14077 bp, 4 predicted proteins | sample 1674811 | NCBI WGS metagenome assembly OMLO01 (sample SAMN06265003, study PRJEB25207) | coral metagenome | isolation source: Coral host | place: Mexico:La Bocana,Puerto Morelos, Mexico | collected 2008-11-13
GTGTAAACGAAAGGCTTAACCGCGTCGAAAGTGATGCGGTTACAAATGAAACCGGGTCCGTGTAAACAGTGCCTTACTTTGTGTACTAGAAGGTCTGAAAACAATTTCTGGGCTATCGATAGAATGGACCGTTAGCTGCTGACAATTGGTTAGTTGTGGATAGCAATAAGCTCTCGATGAGCAAATAGATAGTTTGTAAAGCTAGTTGTTGATGAATAACTGTAGAAACATTAACAACAGAAAATTAAACAGATTAAACTACTTTAGTTGTTGATAACGTGCAGTTGGTAGGACCTGGTTTGATCTAGTCTAGGATACTAAAGTTGTTGACAAGTAACTTTGATGCTGGCCGTTCAGCGCCAAAATAACGCTAACTGTTAACAAGACTGGCGATTGCAATAAGTTATCGATAACTTTGAACTGTAGTGTATGGAACAATTATCTATCTGTACATGTTAATGTGAGCTTATATTTTTAACAAAGAAATATGGATGTAATAAACTGGAGAATTTGATATAGCAAATTATTATTTGTTTTCAGCTTTCTGAAAGGAGAAGGCCACTCTAAAAACAGTTCCATTCAAGAAATTTTGTCCAAATGACTTCGACAGACTTTTTAACTACCACTCTAGGTTATGGCTGCTCTTGAGCCGTGTTATTTTGAGCCATACTCAAAACTCCGAAAATAATAGCAGTGAAGATATTGAAGCGGATAATCGTTTGTAAAAAAATACATTTTGCTGACTTTGTAAAGGATGCAAAGTCAGTTGCAGGTTTTCTCCTTCTAGGACGGAATGACTTCACATAGTCACGGCCTGACTGCCAAATACAGTTTCAAAATGGCCGCCTCCGAAGTCGTATTTTTGGTCTCTTCCGACACGAAATTTTCTTAGGATAGCAAGCATTGTAGAGGCTGAAACTTCGATGAGTGGAAAAGCTGAATGTTTACTTGCTACAGTTGAAGACAAAAAAAGTAAGCTTTTTCGAATGACCTTCCCCTTTTGACTTCCGAAGCCCAGATTGTTATAGCTTATTGTGGTAAGTTTAAGGTACTGCTGAACTCTGCTACAGCTTCGTACTTACCACGTACCTTTCCAAGACCATGGAATTAACACATATATTTACACTTATGCATTAAAACCTGAAGAGTTCGTTAGTCTTTACTTTTTCCCTTCAAAAGAAAAAAACAACAAAACAAAACAAAAACACAAGAGAAACAAAAAAACTGAGGCAATTGCCTCGGTTTGCCTCATACTGACTTCCGCTCTGGACTATTTCTAGAGCTTTCATTGTATTGGATATCAGCCGTTACACTCTATCAATTATTTTCGCTTGCGCGCTATTGGTCTTAACGAGTCACGTGACTGAGTATTTATCCCCGAGTGATTCACTAATTTACAAAAGCGCACATGTTGCGAAAAGTATTTGAAGGATAATTCGTATTTTGACATATAATTTTTGACAGTTCTGCGAGCAATACATTAAACAGCTAATAAGACTGCGTCTACGTCCAATTTGAAAATGATTCAATTCAACAATTTCTGAAAACTGCTCAGTTGGACACCGCCTGTGGCTTTGTCAAATTTTAACAGTCCTCGGAATTTTTACTCTAGGATACTCCTGGCCTATTCGGAGTTGCGCGGGAAACTGTTGCGAGTTTTAAATTTTAACCAATCCATAAACTGACACGGTCACATGAAAGATCACGTTGGTGTTAGTTATTTGACCAAGTTTGGTGATTTAATGTTGAGCAAATGTTGTGTTATGGATCTTGAAACAACGTCTCAGATTTTGAGAAAGGGTCCCCAAAATCAATTACAAAACTTCGACGGTGTATTACGATTTTGGGGACAGGAGTTGTTTTGTTCGTATCATGGTGAAATGCAGTGGAGTTATAATACCCATGTCCCAGGCTTTTGTGTCATTTTTCTTGCTCTTCCGGGAAGTGAATTCACGGTAGTACAAAAAGCAACTTCCGGAAGCCGTTGCTATGGAAGTATTTTGAATATGACGTTTTTTCCGTCTACTTTAGCTGACGTCATTTATGCTATCACCAGAGCCTTACTCTGGAAAAATTGATCATTGAAAACAACCAGCGAATACATCTGATTAGTATTTCGCTGAGGAACATTTTTTCTCGGCTTCGCGGAACGGATGCATTTAAAGACAATAAGTGAACTTGATGAGCTCGTCGACATGTACATCAATGGAAGGGCAGGAAAAATTCTTTTATGGTATGTAAAAAAGCATAACGTTATTAGATCATTTCGTTCAGGTTGCGTAACGAGTTGCTTTTAATCGCTATTTTACAAGAATAAAAAAAGATTTTGTTCGCCTTGTTATTATGTTAACAGTTACATCTGGTTCAGTTGTGTTCGCAAATCAAACTACTCTACTCAGTGCTGCAAAACTAGTGAAAATTGCCTTTTCTCTTTGTATAAAGTTTTCGTAAACAAAGATAGTAACATGCAAATAACTTATTTTCTGTTCTACTTTTCAAAAATAAACGACTGCAGATTGGAAATGATTTGTATGCAATTAAAAAATCAGCCTCACTAAACTCGCTTGAAGGTAAAATTTCTTTCGAATTAATCTATAAGTGGCAGTCATTCGTGAAAAATGGTCTTTTCTGCTTTATAAAATAGTAGATTTGTTCGTCCTTAGTTCAAGAATTACGCTAGCATGGATCTCGTTTTGCTATATACGATACTATGTTGAGCACTGCGCTAACCAATTAAAATATTAGATATAATCAAGAGTGGTCTCTTGATATAATTACATGGGTAGATTTTGGGAAAAATATTGTTAAAAATTACTAGCGCCCAGTCTCCGGTGAAGCTCTTCCTTGCATACGACAACTGCGCCCGCAGTACGAGCGGCAGTCAAAACCAAATTGTACTATCGAGAAACCGGACAGGATAGTTTTTTTTATCTTCCCAGGTAACAAAAATAAAGACAATGTTTAAGTTGCTTTGGCCTCTTGTAATATTTATTTTTCTTTGACCTCTTGTAATACTTAACTCAAGAATTCTCGTTTTAACTTGATGAGGAACAACACATTTTGTTCAAAATAACACAGATCAGTATTTTCCGACCTGACGACACTTGATGAGCTATGGGTGAGTTAAAACCAATGTTTTCTCCGACATACGTTGTATTGTCATGTTTGTCACCGCAGTGTGTTTGTCATTTAAACCAAAACATTTCATATCTATTTCACTTTTTACAACCTGACAAGGTTTTTGGAGTTATAAACCCTTTAAGTGAATATTTAATCCCGTCTCTAGAGCAACCTCGTTCCCAGGGCTTTTCCCATAAAAGTGTGAGGCCACCTTCAAGGGAAAAGCCCTGGGAACGAGGTTGGTCTCTAGAGAGAAAAGTTGCCCGACTGCAATGCCTTTCCTGTTAACATACATTGACCTCAGGACAGTGCAATTTTTCTCGCCCTCTGAATCTTGATTGGTCAATTCAAATTTCAGGCGCACCAGCCGTATTCAGGGTTAGTCGTTCACTTTGGCTCTTTATTAGCGTATGCATTGTTCGAGTGTTTATTACATATATATCATGGTTAACGAAAGTAATTAGTAGCGAAAACTACGGTAAGATGCCTCCTTAAACTGCAGTAAGCTTCAAACTGTAGTGAACAATACATTACGATATATTCTTTCTTTTGATATGTGGCACCGTCGTTTCGAAAAAAGTGTGGCTGCTATCTAGATAAAAACAAAAGAATAGCAACGATAACGAGAAAATGTATTTTTACATGGTATATTTTTCCCGGGTTATTGACCAAGCGTGAGGTCCATAAACACGCCAAAAAAGAACTTGGCCAATATCCAGCCGTCTTGATCGAACAAGCTTGGTCAATAAAGGATTTATTATATGGGATAAAACAGCAAAATATGAGACATTTTTGTTGCGGGACAAAGCCCGTATCCCGAGCGGGCAAGATAGCTCTATCTCGCCCGCTCGGGTAGCCAATCACGGCGCGAGATTCGGTTCATCTTGCCCGCTCACGGAGCTAGTCATATAATAAATGCACATTTAAGAGCAACAATGACAACGTGTGGAATTAACAGATAATCTGCGCGTCTTATTGGAAACGCTGACGAGAATCGAAGAATGGTAACAAACCCGCATCGTCAGCGACAAAGTGATAGATCATATATCAAACACGAGGGACAGTATAAACACCGAGGAGAGTGTTGACAATACGACGCGCAGCGCGGTATTTTTGATGCGTTTCCAGGTGTAAAATGTGATAAAACACTCTTGAGTGTTTGATATATCTTCTCAATCGAAACTAAACTCAGGAAAAAACGGAAAAATAAATTAAAATGGTAAATTAGAATCAAAAATCCAAACACCTTCAGATTGATTTCTTTGTTTTGTCAACTGATTAACGAGTTCGAGAATGCTGTTTACTCATTGAAATTACTAATCATAACTTTCGGGTGAGGCGAAATTAAACACACAAATTTTACTGACAAAGAATGCATGAAATCTATTAGCGCTTTTACCATCCAGGACTTTCGCAGAGTTTGAGTCAATACACCTTTCAAAGCTATTCCGAAAGATCTAAGAATATCAGCGATGACCAAATTTCAGAAGTCGATTCGTAAAAGATATCCATTCAAGTATGGCGTCTTCTTTACGAAAAATGAATCAGTGATACATGTAAACAAAGACGTCAGCTATGATTTCCCTATACGTTCGAAGTCCATGTTGAAAAAAAAGTATACATTTTGGACATGGTGTTTAATTAAAATCTATTTTCAAAAATCATCTTAAAATTATTCTCGCGCTTAACGTTATATGTATTTTCGCAACGCTTCTGTGAAATAAGTACAACATGGAAATTACTCTCTATTTGCAGCTGCGCAGAAGCATGCTTCATCATGTGGTTAATAACATTGACATTAAAGTTTTGGATTTTTCGAATTTGTGAAAAGACCTGTGCCTCGCTGCATAGACTGGATATGATGCTAAAAACTATGTAGGAAACAACTAGGGATAGCAATGTATTTTCAAGGCTAACCATGAGTTTAAGGATGAGTTTTGCCTTTCGTGAGGGAAAGCTCATGCCGTCAAGCCTCGTTCCTGTTTTCCGCCTATTGAGTGCTTTTGTTCACTCATGAAGCGCCGAGCAGGTGATATTTTTATTAATTGCTTTTCAGTAAACATAAGAAGTGCTGTCTTTAGCTGTCTGAATGAACAATAACATTGACGTTTTTACAGCAATTAAACTTTTCCTGCGACGATTTAGTTTCCCTCCATCGACTTGCAAATTCCACAAGCTGTAATGTATTTAAAGTAAAAATAAAATGCGATACGGTAAAATAGTTCAGTTTTTCTTTCCAAAAGCCACCTCAGCAATCGATTAAGGTTAAACGAGACTGGCGCTTTCGGAGGGAAGACGAAACAGCCTATTGAAAGCACTTGTTAGCTTTCATTGCTTCCAACAATTTTTGCACCGTTCCGTTGTTCAACCATGCTAGCGAAGAACTTATCAAAGCAAATCTGTCGGTAATAAGATTTGCAGGTTATGATCAAAAATCTGAATCTCAACTATTGAAGAAAAGATGTAAAAACAATTATGCGCGATTGCGCTAGCATAGCTCAGTCACTAGCTACTTTTTTTCTTTTGTTAATTACCGGTTGACAAACGTCATTGAGAATTATTTCAATGTGCTGCGTGGGTGTAGAAGACTAAAACGCTTGGAATAATTATTCTGGAGAAACTTGATTGTAATGCGTTGCGAAGTCGCGCATCGATTAAAATAAAAAAAGCTACCTTCTGGATAGCATTTAGCTGCTGAAGATTCTTAGCAGTTAAAAGCGCGGCTACTGAATTTCTGGTCCAGTGTGGTAAAGAAAATGAGCGAGTGAAAACTGGTAATATGGAGTGGCAAAACGAGTTCGGTGAGCTGTATCGTACAGAAAGGTAGGGACTCTTTCACTCCCTGATGTCTGATTCTGCTGTTTACAGATTTCATAATGTCGTAGTTTTCGTTCCAGTCTTGCAAAGAATTTGGTACAGGTAACATATACATCTAAAAACCAAGGTGCTCGTATCAATTAAACATGTTTGCTACAAAGCTGGTTTGATGATTTTAGTCCGCACCGGAAGATCATCGCAACATGAAACTTAAAATTTACCGCGTTCTGGCAATGCAATGTTGTCTTTTATAGCAGGCATCTTTAGAAAACATATCGATATTTTAAATTTCAATGAAGATCAATGCTCAAAACAGCAAGTGCATTGGGCAATTTTCTTTGTGAGCGAGTTTTATCCACACTGTTGTCTTGGGAGGTTAAATCATATTGATTGCACTTTTCATCTCGCGACTAAATTGATTCTGTTAATTGTTGCCACACAGAATCTTAATGGAATAGCTTCATGTTTTATCGCACTTTTATTGCGTATATCGGCCTAAAATATAAACTTCACTGCTTGTGTTAGTTTCCAGACAAGCCGGCTTACAGCAATGTAGCTGATTAGACAATTTATTCACTGAATCGATACTGAAAGTCGGATTCTGAATAACAATATTGACGGCGGAAGACAAGAATAAGTAGTTATTTCACGCACGTAAAAACGTCTGCGCTTGCGTAGTATAGCGTGTATATATTCTCGGTGTTCTTTGCTGTGCCGTTAATCCCGATTGATCGTTCATTTGGTAGAGCGTGATACCCTTTATGTTATTATAAGGTTTCTTGTAAAATATGGTGAATTAATCTAACAGGGACTGACCAAAAGATATGCATCAAAACATTCTAACAAATGTTGCACTGACGGCGTCAAACTCTTCCATACCTACCCAGTGATTCATGCAATAAATCCCTTATATACTGTACAATTATATTTGCAGCAAATATCAACGATGACTATCATTTCATCTTCAATGATAATTCACTTATCAGTATCAAAGTATCAGTAATTATTTACTATCTTTTTGCTATTTTAATTTTCCTTCAGATATAAAACATACAATTTTAATTATCGTTGCTAATAATGAAACGTATAAGATCCACCCATCAAGATATATGAAATGAAGTCTCAACAACTGAGGTCTACAGAGGAAACAATTTTATGATGATTTTGCCGTATTTTGGGCAAAACAGCGTTGTAAGTAGGACTTATCGTACACTACGTGCTTTTAGAACGCTATGATAGAAGGTCTTGACGGCGGACGGCGGTGACAAATATAAATCAGTTTTTAGCCATGTACATTTCCAACACATGACGACTGGGAAAAAGTTTAACAGAAGAGACCGTTGGACTTTTTTAATTTGACATCATCACAGCCCAGCTAGTGCATGCGCAACACAGTATAACAACCGATTCATGGCTTCGGTGCGCTTTTTGAAGTAATTTTTAATAAAACCAGACCAATATTTTAAGATGTTCATTCAGTAATGAACATAGGTCTTTCTGGGTTTTGAGTAATTCTCATTATAGTGCCTTTGTGCTACGCATTTCATTTTCTGTGATGGATAGTTTAGAGCCGGCTTCAAAGTAGCTAAAGATGCAAACACACCATGGAAAATACACCCCTGGGTTGAAAGAGACAAAAACCCATATTCTGGATCTTAACTGAAGTGATCTTTCGCTTTAGTTGAGATCGAGAACAAGGTAATCAACCTATAAAAATCGGATGCGTAAAGGGAATACAAAGGACCAACGTATTATCATGATATTGAGTCGAGTGCCTCTATCAGTAACATATCAGTCCCACAACACTGAAAATTAAACTCAGACGTATTACAGTGAACAGTGGAAACAAAAAGCCAAAAGATATGTTTGTAACATAGAGGCTAACACCAGTTTTTACAGGTAGGGCGCCTGTGATGAGACCTTTTTTAAAGATGAGCAAGTTGTTATGTTAGCCATGCAGAAAAACCTGAGGGTAGTTCCATTAACTAATTGTATCTCCACTTTACAACATAGAATTTCTTTGCATGAAATGGTATATTATAGTTTATTTTGTGTGTCAAAATTAGCATCATTTGAGTTCGTTCAGGCTTTCAACTACCACGGCAAATGAAAGCTCTTAAATAGTAGTTTTTGTTTGGAACTGTTTACTACGTTGCACAAGGTGGGTTTGATGTAGCTGTAGTGTCGTTAAGAAGAGCTGTTTATTACACTGTCCAAAGAACATCATAATTCTAATAAGAGCCGAAGATAGAGCAGCATTGCTTCGTATCATGCTGATTATATTTCCTAATCATCAAGATTTGGCAAAATCGAATTTGGATTTTTTTCGTGTACGGTGTTAACACAAGTTTTGAAGCTAACCATTTTGGGATTTTAAATTGCTATCAGTGCATGTAGTGGCTGCTGCATAACAAAGCTAGGTCATCTAAGAGAAGTGAATTTTGTCACTGAGATCGATTGGAACACACAAAATATTTCAAATTCTATCGACTCAGATTTTTATTTTTCAGTTCGTATCATGCCAACTGATCAAAAATATCGACAGATCATGCCCTTTGCTGCTCAGTTACAAAGGAACATAATTATTTGATATCGCCATAGCAACATTGTAAACACCGTCTAATCACTTGAATGTCAAGGGCCAGGTTTCTTCATACCTGCCAAAAACATACTTTTCCTCTAACCCTCACAGCACTTTTTGGAACGTTATTTACTGCCAAATAATGTGAAACATGTAAAGAATTTGACTGAAATGTTGCCTTTCCTTTTAAAAGCTCATTTTCAATTGTACCACGTGGGTATAAATGAGAAACGGTTTGTTGCATTCATAGAGATCAATGATTTCTTTTGACTTCGTTTCTTACTACAAATATTTTAGAAATCAAAATAGAACTAAAATGTTGGTTTTCGCAGAGACAGGGACGGGCAGGCTGATATAATTTGCCTCCAATACATAACCGAGTGAAGAAGTGTGACTATATAGCAAATTACACAACTAATATTCTAATTAAGTTAACCCAGATAAAAGACCCACAAACTTCATCACGCACGTTTGGATTTCAGTCCGGCCTTTGCTATGGCAATCTCAAAACAAATAACAGCAAAACGGGAACAACGACATGATGCGGTTGGTAAGTTACTTCAGACATAGTGTTAAAATGTGAAAAGATATAGACATGATTCACGAACCTCCGACCTTATATGACTCATCTCGAAGCTAAATGGCTAGTAAAAGGACAAACGAAGTTTAAAGACAGTGGTTTGATAATTTGCCAGCGGAATCATCAAAAGTAAGTGCTTAAAGTTGATTTTTGCAGAAAACCGATTAGCACTGTTTCTGTAGACCGTCTGTGTTCCGTAGAAAGGTGAAAGCGCATCTAGGTTGTGTTGCGACAAATCCTGCTCATTGATAGTATATTTCTTTTTGTTGGGACCGAATGAACAAGAGGCTCTCTAGGACAAGAAGCGATTTGTTGACCTCCGGAAATAGATCTTCAGTCGCCATGAAGGCTGAGCAGCCAGGCCAAATCACAACAAACTCTATCAGGTACAGATCAGGAATCGTAAATATACGGCAGTACCGTTCAGACCCAAAAAGCAAATAACAGAGTTTGGTTATAAGTTTCAAGCTTTGACTTTTACTTTGGTTATAAGATTAAACCCGTGACTTTGACTGTGGTTATGAGTTTTAAGCCTTGACTTTAATTATGAGTTTTAAGCCTTGACTTAAGCCTTGGTTATAAGTTTTAACCCTTGACTTTGGTTATGAGTTTTAATTCCTTTAGGTTTGGTTATGAGTTTTAGCTCTTGACTTTGACTTTAATTATGGGTTTTAAGCCTTGACTTAAGCTTCTGTTATAAGTTTTAACTCTTGACTTAAGCTTTGGTTATGAGTTTTAAGCCTTGACTTTGACTCGACTATGGCTTAAATTATGGGTTTTCAGTAAAACTTGACTTACGTTTGGTCATTTTTACTTTTATGCCTTGACTTTGGCTTAAGTTATGAGTTTTGAGCCTTGACTTTAGCTCGGGTTGAGTTTTAAGTCTTGACTTTGACGTTGGTTATGAGTTTTAAGGCTTTATACTTTGACTCTGGTTATGAGCTTTAAGCCTTGACTTTGATTATAAGTTTTAAGCGTTGACTTTGACTTTGGTTATGCGTTGTAAGCCTCGACTATGGTTTAAATTATGGGTTTTCAGTAAAACTTTCAGTAAAACTTACGTTTGGTCATTTTTACTTTTATGCCTTGACTTTGGCTTAAGTTATGAGTTTTGAGCCTTGACTTAAGCTTGGGTTGAGTTTTAAGTCTTGACTTTGACGTTGGTTATGAGTTTTAAGGGTTTATACTTTGACTCTGGTTATGAGCTTTAACCCTTGACTTTGATTATAAGTTTTAAGCGTTGACTTTGACTTTGGTATGAGTTTTAAGCCTTCATTTTGACTTTGATCACGACTTTAAGCCTTGACTTTGGTTAGGGTTTTAGCGTTGACTTTAACAGCATGATATTGACTTTGCCTAGTATTTTTCCTTGGTTAATGCATCTAACTCCATTTTTACTCTCTCTACAAATGATCCGTGTTATGATGTTGACTTGGTGTGAATTTGAATCTCGGCTTCCAACGATTTACACAATTTTTGCTGTAGTGTTTTTTTTTTTTTTCAGACAAACATGACGGAATAACTAGGACTTCTATAAATTTAAAGCGAGACTTAAAAGACCTAAAATTCTGTAAAAAAAATTTAAAGTTTTGTCTTTAACGGAATTTGAATCTTAAGGTACTGAAGTTTTATTTTGAGAATTTCTGTTACTACTGTAAGATCGAAGGTCGTTTCCTAAAAACGAATTATTTTTTCTTTTGAGAAAAGATATTTCGAGGAGGATTTGTCCAAATAAGCTGACATTTTTAGGATTTGTTGTTCTAAGTATTTTTTTGTCGAATATGCATAGAACTAGCTAGAACTTTTCCATCCATTGCATTTTCTCACAGTTATGCATAGCCCCGTATGCTGGATTTTTTGTATAAGACTTAACTGACCACCATTTCATGTACAGGTTTAAACTTTTCAAACAATATATTTGCTTAAGACGGCAAACTATTTGTCTTCTTTAAAAAATGTAGAATTATTCCTTTGATCATTTCTTGTTGGAGTTACCTTTTCTCAAGTAAGCCCTGGCATTCCTTGGCAGGTGGCAGATTTAATCAGCCGGTGTTACATTACAATACAGTTTTTGGGTGCATAAATATATTTTCCATGATTTTTGGTCTTTAAGCTTTCTAAAAATGTCTACTTTGCTATGGGTTGGAATTAAATCTTAGCCACGAAAAAAGTTTGAAAAAATGATGTGTTTTTCGGTTGTTTAAGTCCCGCTTTAAACGAACAAGCGCAACAGGAAATTGAACCTTAAAAACGGCATCTTTTGCCGAGTTTGTAATTAATTTATTTTTTTGGCCGAGTTCGTGTTAAGAATTTTTCGAGTTCCTGTTCGTCTTAAAACTCAATATTTCGTAACACCGCAATTGCCTGCCCGATATTGTATACAAAAATACTTTTTATAGCAATATATAAAGATCTAAAAATACTTCCTAAACTTAACGTTAAATATATCATATTTTAATTAACAAAAGTTCATAAGCTCTTTACAGCGATTGTATGCGATGCATTTTAGGCTCGGAATTAGCCACTCACGATTAACTGATTGGCACGAGTTAGGAAAACAAATTTAGAAGTTTCCTGTCCAGCCATGTAACTATACAACCTTCTCCGTAATATGCGACTCAGTTCGGCTGAGTGCTCCGGGGCTACCACAAACTCACTGGTGCGTACCAAACCGTGATCATGTTATAGTTCTGTTTAGTGAAACACGAAAAATTTCGCGAGGTTCAGTCGAAACATTTTTAGTAGATTGGTAAGTTACACTTCTCATGAAATCCAAGATTTGGATGCTTTAAGTTCAGATAACGTGACCAAGCGATCAATATTTGAGCAGAGGCGTAAAGTGGGCCCGAAAATAGATCCATATTTTGCTTACGTTTCCTATAAATAACTTCCTTTTAACACATAAGGGGATCTGAGTGGGTGGCGGAGGCTGGACAGGTGAATTAGGTTTTCGGAAATCTTACATATCTGTAAACCTTAAAAAAAAATGGTTAACTTTGTTCGTCTCAGTGTAATATAGCTAATATCACTTGGAATTCATGGTTTGTTGCTCGACGAGGTCTCATGTTGAATTGGGCGCCTTCATTACAATTTAGGAGTAGAAATGGGTAGCGGCAGTTTGGTAAGACAACGTGAGGAAAATGGGAAAGGAAGGAAGGGAAGGAGAGGAGTGAGGAGCGGAGATAGATAATCTACGAGGATAGACTATAATGTTTTCTTTGTTGATTGGGCTGGGGGCCTGCAAGACTGGGTGTAAACGTAACAGTCCTGTAGTCGCTTGTTGTCGCAAAAAAACCGAATCTCACTTAATGATAAGCTACTTTGATTGTGGAGCCAAGAAATGTACAGGCTTTGTCTTCATGCTTAACGCTCACATGTACTCCTTAATTAACCACGCTTTTCATTTATCCTTCTTGTCTATTCAGTCATGTGTCAAGGAATGTCCTACTGTGCTACACACTGGGCAAAATTTATCTTATTGAAACTATTCTCACTAGCACTTCACCCACACTCCTAATCTATCACCCCACCTCCACTTACATTTACTAACTAAAAGCATCCGCGTAGGAGGTCTTCTTATTTACTTTACAACAGTTATTAACATACAAAGAATGCTTTGTTTACGCGTGTATATACCGTTCACATCACTAAATTCAAGAAACCGGTACGGTGCTTGTCCGAACCTACTGTTTTTTTTTTTCTGGAAAGTGGACTCATGGGTCATCTGGCTCTACCGCTCCCTACGGCTTTTATTATTTTGTTTCGTCTGCGGAATCTGTACATCATTGTGATTTCAAACAATTTTCAGTTGCTTTCATATTAATGCTATTATTCATTTAAACGTTGAGAGGAGGTGAAATGGCGTGGAAGTCAAACATACTTTTTAACATGCCTGCGAATTTTGGGCGCAAGAGGATATTGTGATGACTAGCACTGTGCTTAATTTTAACCTGACTTGTTGACATTTCTCTGCTGTTCTTTCGGCCATTGTCAATTTTACTCCACAACTGTCCTTTTATGCTACAAAGATGATGTTGCATACGAGAATTCTACGAGTAAGCTAAGGTGAGAAAAGGGATGATGGCGAGGGTAACACTTACCCCCTCCCCAAGACGACTTTAACATTCGATGTGTCTTGAAATGCTCTTACCAGCATTTCCACAATTGGCGGACAATTTGACTTCATCTCACTTTACTGGCGTTGGCAAACAATATACCTCAAAACGAGAAAGATAAATTCTGCATAACGACCACGTGTTTTGAATGGTAGTAAAAGAATTAGTGTAAATATTGAAATAGAGGTCGTGTTATCCCGTTAATCGTAAAGTATCCTAAAGCTGTAGCACACACGTACAACGAAAAGCAAAGCAAAGTCGTGTGCATATTGGAGAGATGATATGTACTAGAGAACAAATGATCATGAATTATTGCGAGGTTCTACAAATTATCCAATCGAGTAGCTGTTATTCTTGGGGAAAATTTATTGACTATAACTGGCTCTTTTTTATCTAACGTATCGTTGAGAAAAAGAATACGTGTATTTGTTGTTGTTTTTATCTTATATCTAGGCTCAGAATCTAGGCACACTAAATAATAACGATTACTTGATGAAAGCGAGGAAAAACGTAAAAAAATGTAGTGCTTAACATTTTTGCTTTCCTCGTTACATCAACAAGTTAACATTTTTCGAAAACTTGATTTTCTATGGTAAGCGAAAGAGGACTAGAGATTTGAATTTCATGGACGTAGAGAATTGTAGATAGGTCTAAAAGTTGCTACAGAAATGGGAAGACTAGTATGTCTATCATTGGTCCTTGCTGATCTGGCAGAAAGTGTCTGGTTTGACGGACGTTATATGTTTACGACCAGATTTCAACATGAGATTTCAACATCAATAAAGTATGAATGAACAGACTTGACTAACCAAAATGACGATCACGTCCGGCTTCCCTGCTTCCGGTTTTCTCTGCTTCCGGTTT
>OMLO01002884.1_pt1 | contig 14077 bp, 17 predicted proteins | sample 1674811 | NCBI WGS metagenome assembly OMLO01 (sample SAMN06265003, study PRJEB25207) | coral metagenome | isolation source: Coral host | place: Mexico:La Bocana,Puerto Morelos, Mexico | collected 2008-11-13
CAATCGATGTGCTTTCGTAACAAGAGTATGGAAGTCTTGCAGTACCTGGAATACCTGGACTACTCTAAGCATTTTGTGATAAACTGCGATACGTTTTCGCCTTTTTCGATGAGTTGTTTTTACGAAAGCCAGCCGGTAGGCTAGGCGTAGTTTCACCCTGCGAACGAAGTGAGGATTAGAGGGGGTGTGGGGGAGGGGGGATGCTAACATACAGCCGCAAAAATCGACCGTTAGGTGGTAAGTAGGGTGGGCCAAATGGGCGTTTTGCAGCCCTTTGTGCCACTAGGCAATTCTGGCGCGGTGCCTCGGGGTCAGTGGCTTGAATCCGTCCTGGTCTGCCTGCGCGGGAGTGGAAAATATCGGTTTTAAGTGTTTTTATGCGTCTTTTTCCACCAAGACGGGCCCGCCTGCGGGTATGAGACTTCTCGGTGTGGGGGAGGGGGGTGCTAACATACAGCTCAAGAACAATAGCAAACGTCGAGAAAAACAACAAAAACACGATAAGAACGACAACAACAATACCACAACAACAACAACAACAACAACACCTCCCACCGCGGATCATCCACCAGCACCAAAGGTACAACAGCAACATCAGTTCTGGGTGGTGGGCCAAATGGACGTTTTGCATACGTAGGGTGGGCCAAATGGACGTTTTGAAGCCCCGTCGTGTATGCGACTTCTCGGTGTGGGGGAGGGGGCTGTATGATCATACAGCTCCAGAACAATAGCAAACGTCGATCAAAACAGCAAAAAACACAATAAGAACGACTACAACAATACCACAACAACAACAACAACAACAACAACAACAGCAACAACAACAACAACAACAAAAACAAAAACAACAGCAACAACAACAACAACAGCAAGAACAGCAACAACAATCACACCACCTCCCACCGCGGATCATCCACCAGCACCAAAGGTACAACAGCAACATCAGTTCTGGGCGGTGGGCCAAATGGACGATTTGCATACGTAGGGTGGGCCAAATGGACGTTTTGCAGCCCCGTCGTGTATGCGACTTCTCGGTGTGGGGGAGGGGGCTGTATGATCATACAGCTCAAGAACAATAGCAAACGTCGATCAAAACAACAAAAAAAGATAAGAATGACTACGATACAACAATACAACAACAACAACAACAACAACGGCAACCAAAAACACAAACAAACGAACAAGCAAACAAACAAACAACGAAACAAGCACATCTTAGAACAAATGGTGCTTTTTTTATTTCAGGGTTTCTGTTTTCTAGGGATTTCTCTTGGAAACTATTTCCACAATCTTGAAAACTGAACAAAAAATCTTGGAAGCTGTTTCATGGAACTACACGCACATATAGCAGCACATTGTAATTTTTTATTCTTGTGGCAATACTCTATGATGGAAGGATGACGCGTGAGGGACACATTTTGACACCAATGAGGTTTTTTGTTGAATCGTGAACCATGAATCATAAATATAAAATCCATATCCATATAGCCATATATCATACTCATATATCATATCATCTGAGATTCCGTTTTTTGGGCAAGATCAGGGCACCAGTGTGCATCATGGCTCAAGACAAAAAATGCTACAATGGATGCAGGCACAGGACAACAGGCAAATAGTCGAAGATGTGTGATGTGGGTATTCCAAACACGGGTTGTTTGTCACATTCCAACTTGTTTCCACGGTGCATCACGGTGCAATGGCGTTGCTGTCCGGTTTGCTGGCACGATTCTCACGCCCAGAGACAGAGGAAGAGCCACCACATAAAGTGGCAAGGACTGAGGCTAGGCTTCAATTAAGTCAATTAGCATTTCTTGAGGCAAGATGAGAACTCAGGCTTTCAGAAAATGCAATCAACCATCAGCCCCACAAAAGGATTCCAGAGAAGTGAGAAGTGTTTCAACCAATCATCATGCATCCCTTGGTGTCACCCCATCTGAGGAGAGCAGTGGCACAGGTCAGAAGCCCATGGATGCCAAGATTGAGGCCAGGTGGTCCTGTAAGTATTGAGTGGTGGTGGGGCCCATGTCAAACCTTCAGCCTTCACTTTAAGAATGACACAGTAAACATGATTCATAATTGTCGGCGCTGAGTAAACCATGGCACATGTTACCTGATCATGCATGATCACGCATGCCTCACGGGACCAGGCGGCCGAAACATCGTCACAAGCTTCGAATGGATCAGATGATTCTGGGTCTGTGTTGACCTCACGAATCTCACAGGAAGCGGAAGGGGCCTCATCAGAAGATCTAGTGCCTCCTCCACCCTCTGAACCACCTCTGTTTCTGGATCCTGCTACCGCATACTTCAGACCAAATGGCCGTGAAGAGTTTCTCAGCTGTGTTAGCCAGTAGCATATCATTCATATCATATTCATGATTCATATGCATATGGCCCTGTACGGTAATAGTGCTGCACTGGTAGTTAGAAATCCTCAGTCCTCAGCGCCATTTTTTGATCCTCAGCAGCTCATGATTCAGGTATTTAATTTGCTCAGCGTGCTCTGGTGCAGGGTCAGCAAATTATTGCATGTAGCTGGTTTGCATTTCAGATCGGGTGCCTGGGTCTGATTGGGCCAGGTGAATGCAAGCAGCAGTATTAGTATTGCACTGTTTGAACTGGTTCTTTGGGCCCTGAACATGCTAAGGCAAGACCTTTGTGCACAGACTGGGACTCACTTCAGAGAGCTTGTTGCCTCTGAGAAGAAGAGGTTGCTCCCTTTCCTGAAGCGCAACTATACATGTATCCCAGCCCAATCCAGACATTTTTGACAATCATCCGTCTTCGTTTTAAGTGGGCATTGCCTAAGTATCAAATTCACATATCTCAGAAAGACTGGCCGCAAACATGTACAACCTGTAACATGTAAACTGAAAATGGTTCATGGACCATGGTGCATGGCCCATAATCATCCATGATTCAGTTCTGGTGCCTTTGCATGACTGATTCAAGCGTGATTTGAGGTGGCCATCTGTATGATGATTGCTCCAGTGGATACAAAGGTGGCTACTGTGCATTGCACAAGAAGCATTGCGAGCCAGAAACTGTGGGCGATGATGATGATGACGACTCTGAAGTTTCTTGGCTTTTCACCAAGATCAGATCTCATTTCAGGGATTGGAGAACAGGCTCCGGGCTTCTGGTTTTGGTTACCGCTATACCTGACCACTCTTTCTCATGGTTGGGTCCTGTCATCATGTGTCATTTTCACAGCATGTCATGCAGCCAAGACAAGGGCAGCACATGTCCAAGTCTGTGACATTTTTGGCTAAGGACATCTACGTGGCAGGGCCACCCTGTACGCCGTTTTCTGTCTTACATCAGAAAAGGCTGCAGGAAAATTATCACCCATTTCTTTTGGATTCAGCAGCGGGCCCTATTATCGAAGTATGTCGACATGTGCACTCCAGGAAACCAAAAACATTTCTCATTGAGGAGGCCAGGTTTGTGGGTTTGAGTTCGATTCATGCTGTGTTGTGTTCTCATTTGTCTTCAAGTTTGTCGTGGCTCAGTGGCTTGGGTTTTTCTTGCGTAAGGATAAGATGATAGGGTCATAGAGTCATAGTCAAAGAGTATACAGTATAGTCTAGTACCGACGTACCGTATAGACCGTATGGACCATATGTTAGTTTGAAAGCCATGCCTTGCCTGGTCAGGTAAAAAGCTTCATCTGTGGATGGCCTCGTCAGTGCAAGGGCCCTTTCTTTGAGAAATACAAGGCACCAAGACGGTCGAGGGACCATCAACGTTTTATGTGTAGATTACCAACAATCATTTGTTTACCAATATTGAATACTGTAACACTGTATTGTATACTGTATACTGATTTTTTGAAATGATGTGATTTGATACCGATACCGATACCTGTATGATATTATACTGCTGATTTACTGCTGTACATCGTATGCTGCATGCTGTGCATGGTGCAGAGTACATTTGCTGGTGTCATGAAGTTTGGGTTCCCTGTTTAGCCATGAGCTGCTCAATTCATTTGTTTTGGTGACTTCTGCTTCTGGAACCCAGGAATCGTAATGGCAGCGCTTTGGTCCTTTTTTGCTGCGCAATCATTCCCAGTATACCGTACCGTAAACTAGATGTCAGATGTCTATAAAATGACAGGTGACCAATGACTGCATGCTGCGTGCTGTGTAAGTACTACTGGGTTACCGGGTACTTCCGTACTACCGTACTAGCTTCAATTCACAGGGTACTCATCCGTTGCCTAGATGCCATGCTGCTGTCAGATTTGTGGAAGCATGTCGGAACTTCCAATCGTGCCACTGCAGTTAGTGTTAGTGTGTCGTCTGGATCCTCTGATTCCGATTCCAGTGAAAGCAGCAGTACTGGTAGCTGTGTGAGGGGTGAAGCCTTGCTCAAGAAATTGAAACGACAACACCAAACTGCAAATGCTAGAGCTGCAGCCTTGCTGGCAAGGCAGAAAAAGCCCCACAGGTGAACAATGCCCTTATACTGGACAGCTTGACGCTATCGATGAGATCCGGTCTTTGACTCCGCGAGAACTGGCTGTTTTAAATATCATGTGGAAGTACATCACTGTGTCTTGGCAAAAGCAACCATGTGGTATGCCTCAGATTCAAACATATCAAAACATATCATAAGATCATTATGATGTGACGTGATGTGACATTGCCAAATGATGTGACTATACTTTGACTATTAGACTTAGACTGACTATGAGCCTATGACTATGGTTTTATGTTTCATGGTCCATGGTTCATGACTCTGACTTCTCTTAACAGGTTTTTAAAGTGAGATGGACTTCTAAGATGCCAAGGGTTAGACCATACCAAAACAAGAACAGTTAGATTCCGTCAGAACCGCTTCCAGCCAAATCCTTGGCCAAACTGAGCCAAAAACATAACAGTCAGAAACCGTTCGGAACCGTTCGGAACAGCTTCCAGAAATCACATGGTATGGGCTATAGTCGGAAACCGTCAGGACCGCTCCCGACTATTCCCTTTCGACATCTTAAAGAACAGTTGGAAACCGTTCCAACCGCTAGGGGCTGTTTCAGATTTGTTCAAAGAAAACCATATCAGTTTTTTCACAGTCTGAAAACTGCTTAAACTTAAGCTTTTAACAATTCTGGCATTCTATGTCTATAACTAACTCACTACTAGCCCTATGGCTTTTTGAGCTTTGAATTAAGACTAAGACTCGACTAAGACTATGACTCCGACAGCAACCAATGATTCCCATTATAATTTTATTCTTATTACTATTTTTTTATTTTTAGTTTTACTATATATTCATATTCATATGTTCTTTTTGATAATGTAATACCGGTGGTACACACCATACGGTTGATGGAAAAAATCGTGCACCACTTGTGATGCCCGAAACGGTTTTGAAACTGGTATAAAAACAACATTTCGGGCATCATAAGCGGTGCATGATTTTCCATCAACAGTACCTTGTCATAAGTGGTCTTGTGTCAACACACAGTCAGACCCCACCGTACCATGTTAGTCGATTTGAGGTACAGAAGCGTGGCAAGCCAGAGAAGCATGCATATTTGGGTGATCTGGCCCGTGCTCCCCTCAGTTTGATCTTATCCACCCTTTGATATTCTGTATGGTATTTCCCAGTGTAGGCGAAGGTCTGGAAATTCACATTTCACAAAGTGGTCACAGTCACATGATATGCTTCAAGTTCGGTTGCATTCCTGCCTGAGGGAGCCTGGGAAGAATGTCCTTGAGCCGTTATTCGAAGATTGCTGCTATTACCACACAGAACAAGCTCTGGGACTTCCGTGAAGGCCGTTTACTACGTGGAGAGGATGCTTGTCGACAATTACATGCCAAAACCAGTGTTTTTCCAAATGCTACAGAAGAATTATTTTCAGAGTTTGAAGTTTGGACAGTTTGGATCTTGTTTCTACTTGTTTGTTCCTTACCGAAGAACTTCAGGAACATATGCGCAAATTCAAACTAGGCCAATCCAGGCTGTAACTTGATTCCTTAATCATCTAGTCATCTAGCTCATCAGTTAGAAAACCCGGACATGGATGGGATGGCAATATGTACTGACCGTATTGCGTTCAAGGTTCGAACCGTTTGTTTGGCCAGGAAATCTTGGCGATTCAGGGCTTTGACATCCGGCGCTTTACATTCGACCACAAGGACGCCAACTATTCCTTCATCAACCGCCTGGCAGGCCCATGAGCTCTTTCTCATTCATGTTTTCTGATTTTATAAGCGTCCTGGCCATGCCAGGAAATGCTATGACAATCTCGGTCTTAAGTGCTGCTCCATTTTCCCTCATGACGTACGGCTTCTAGGAAACCTGTGATTGGCGTCCCTTCTCCAGAGCTGCTTGCGAAGCCTGGGTCTAGTTCCAGTTGGCTTCTGAGGAGGAGAGTTCGGAAGACAGCAGCAGCACTCCTGATTTGAAGCAAGGTTGCGCTGAACAGGTTCCTTTGGGATCTTGGAACATACCTTCTGATGAGAATGATTTTGATTCTGACGCGGCGACATTGGTCCTTGGCGAGCACACCCAAGACTAAGACCAAATTATGGCCCATAGGACCCATAGAAGTGCACGTTTTTACGGCTCAGCTACTGTTTTGACAGGCCAAACATGCTGTGGGCTGGAGTGACATGAAAAGGTTTTGATGTTCCACCACTCCGCTTTTCAAAGAACATTTAGTTGGTTCCAATGTTTTTCCGTACAGTAGTCCACAGCCAGCCTGTGGTGGTTGGTCCATATTTTCTGCCAAGGCCGCACATGTGGGCAGTAGCTTACAGACTTTCAGACATAGTGACATACAAGATGAGAAATTGAGAGCTCACCGCAAAGGGCAGGTCACGGTGGGTGGTTTCATGAACACCTTAACCTCTTCCAGACTTTCTCATGTAACACATGTAATCATGTAGTCGTCATGTAGTCGTGTAGTTCTATAGCAGCTTCATTGGCCCAGGGTAAGAACAAGGTTTTGCTAGGCATTGAGGCTTTGTGTTTGTCACACCTATGGCCGATTCTCAGAGTCCAGACGACGCTGATTGCACATGCCTAGCTTGCAAGCAAAAGGCTGGTTCCATCGACAAGGACATGACAAGCGACCATGGCCTGCCAACCTGTCAACATGTGCTAAGTAAAAGAAAAGATCAACAATAATCCAACCATAATTCCAAAAGTCCATGCCTCTTAGAAGGAAAGGACCTTTCCAATTCCCGAAAGAGCTGAAGCATTTTGATAATTTTGACCTAGACCTTGAACTCCCCGTGCATGTTGCCATGGCCAGGACTGCCCTGCTGGACACACAGAGCAGGTCTTGATGTTCAAAGACAACTTGTCTCTTTGCAAAAGATGCTTTTACACCAAGCGTGGATCGTTGGGCAACATGACCGTCAGTGACTTGATTCAAAACTTGGCAGACAACCCGGACTTTGCGGACAAGTGCCCAGGCTTTACTTATTAGGACCGGACTAGTGCTAGGGCGGTCCTAGTGCTGCTTACATGGGTCCTTGCTAAAATCTGTCCTGTCATTGACTTTAGACTTTAGGACAGTACACAGTACATGGTCCAGTCCAGTACACCAGTTACTGTATAATTTTTCTTGCCAATCTGATTCCTTCTTTCAATCAAGTCAAGCTCAAATTGCCTGCTTCGACAGGTTTGCAAGGATGAGATCTTCCTTTGTCCACTTCGTCCTTATGTACCCACAGAGAAAGTACCGGCATGAGAAGCCAGATGTCAAGCTGTTGCTGGAGCGCAAAGAGGATGACTACGTTGATGTTGCCCAGGCTGCTTGTCCAGAGCAACAGATCACAGATCCAATATTAATATAGTCAAGTTGTTTTGTTTGTGGTCAGTAGGGTCCAATTTTAGCCTCCACAACCAATGACATCAGTGAATCGGTAGATCCTTTCTTTTTCTATAAGACGCAACTTTGCCTATGCCACACCAGCGTTGCTGCCCCATATCTCAAAGCTTCAGGTAATGAAATGGCAGAGTCTGAAAAGGTTCTGTGATGAGAACTTCCCAGAGATGAAGTTCAAAAATGATGTCCAGCGCAAAGCTTTCCTAGTCAAGAAAGATATTCGGCTCCAAAAAGATGACAAAGGAGTTGAAGGAGTTGTTCAGCTTCGGGATGGCGAAGACGAGAAAGAGATTAAGGTGGGAAAACGGCTTTCGGCAGCCAAAATCCGGCAGGCAGATTTTGGTGACGGATCTGAGTTTGATCGAGAAACGCGAGAAAACTACCACCAGAAGAATTCCAAGGGCCTCACTGTTGCATCCAACACTCAGGCCGGGTGGGCTCTTTTGCAGTAGTAGTAGTAGTAGTAGTAGTAGTAGTAGTTGTTGTTGTTGTTGTTGTTGTTGTTGCGGTTGTCGTTGTCGTCGTTGTTTTTGTTGCCGCTGTTGTTATCCAATACAGGCGGAGCTTTCTGCTGCAGTGGGGCATGACAGCAAAATGGAGGAAGATGGCAGTGATGATGGAGCTGGGTCGAGCAGTGAGTCAAGTGTGCTGGGCTTGGGTGCTCAGCCGGCGAATTAGACAAAAAACGGCGCCCACGCCTTCTTCCTCAAATGCCGGCGCCGGTGCCGGTACTCCTGCTGCTGCCGGAAAAGGACCACAGAAATCTTCTCAGCCACCTGCTCTTTCTACGGCCCAGACTGCATTGCAAGGTGTGCAGCAATTGAGCCCAAGTGCATTGTGGAAGGGCATGTTCAAGGACGGAGAGTGCAAGGTTCGCTTGAAAAAAGCGGGTCAGGCCATCACAGACTTGGAACAGTTCCAAGCGACATTGGTTGAGGAGTCTACTGAGCGAGAGGATTGTGCTCGTGTGCTTTCTCAGCTTTCCGCTTACATTGGTTCAGCCGCAAGAAGCCAAGATGTGATTGGGAAATTACGCTCAAAGAAAAGGTACTTGACCACATTTGTGATGCAGACTTTCAAAAGGATTTTGCCACAATGTGCCATGGCAAAGGCATGGAGGCAGACACTTTCTCTTTGATTGTGCACTACATGGGCGAAAAGGTGGTTGAGGCTGGGAGTTGGTATTTGAAATTCTTTTTTGTTTGGTTGCCTCCTGTCAAGACTAGACTGACTTTAAAATTATGAATTTGAATTTGAAAACTAATAGAGTAGAGTAGAGTCGAGTCTAAAATAGAGTCCGAATGTACAACAAAAAAGCAGTTTGTCATTTGGCGTATTTTTGTGAGTGTCAATTGTGGCCAATTGTGGCTGACCCCGATCCATGTGGCGGAGGCGAACAGCCCGTGGATCTCTTCCAGTTCCTTTCTGTCGAACCTACCTTCTTGGCTGCTGACAATGGCAGCATTTTGACTTTTGCGAGCATTTTTGGTGCGCACAGCTGGATTGACCCCATCCTCTTGAAAGCTCAGACTGCTTTGCTGCATCTTTGGGTGGATGGCCTCAAGAATATGGACGTGGTGTCCCTGGCCTCTTTGATCGCACATGTGCCAGTTGAGAAGTTGAAATCGCAAGAGCCGGAGCTGCTCAAGTGGCTTGGCCCAAACGTCCAAGCCCAAGTGCATTACTTTGTTTCAGGGCTTGTTACGTTGAATATGGATAGTTGTTGTAGTATGGCCTGGTCTAGTTCCCTAGTTGGTCTTAGTCTTCTTTGTTGTCGTTTTTCCCCAAGTGCAGGGCTGCCATTCCCACGGGGCCAGCAGCAGTCCATGAGTGTGGCAAGACTGGGTTGTGCACGCAAGATTTGGTGGATGCCCAGAAACTGGTTGCATTTGCGATATTGCAAGGGCATGAGAACACTTCGAAGGAAGTTCCCAATATGACCAGGCTGTGGTTGCGGGATGTTGGTGCATGTGTGTCTTACAGCTCCAGGATGACCTTGGCAGTGCGTCAAAACGTTGCCCTGAAGTGCTCTGCCTCCAGATAGGGCTTTTGTTTTCCTTTTTCTGTGGGGGAGTGTTTAAGTTTCAGTTTATGTGTAGTTGAAGGCAACCATGGTGTCACAAGGCAACTGTGGCAGAAGATCTTGCAGATTGGAAAATCAGCTTTGGACTTGGAGAGTTTGATCGTTGCCAGCAACGGGATTGTCAAGTCCCTGACTTTGATTCACACAAAGATCCAGGAAAACCTTGCGGACATCGATGTCAGTTACTTGCCAACCATCAAGGATCAGGATGTCCTTTCTCTCATGAGGGACCTGGTGTCCCAACAAATCCCATACGTGCTCATTGATTTGGAGGGCAATGACACTGTGAAGAGCGAAGGCCAGTGCCAAGAAGTTGGAAGAGAGTTTCGAGGCTCTGCGTGAGTGTTTGGATCTGCGTGGCGTGGGTCAAATGGAAGGGATAGCCAAGTGGATTGCCACATTGTGGGTCGAGGAGGCACAGGAAGGCAGCCTCTTGGTCACTCCAACCACTGAACCACAGGACTGGCTCAATGCTTTGGAGACTTCTTGTTCCTGGGCTCTTCTTTGCCAATTTTTGTGGATGAACCACGCAGTTAGAGTTACATGATAGGTCTGGTCTGGTCCGGATGAAAAACATTAAGCCATCATGAACGTGTGCTTTTTGTTCTTTAATTTCTAAGTGTGTGGCCCAGCCCAGCCCATGTGATGACTAGGTTTGTTGCTGGATATGCTGGGGGATGATTTTGATGCGCCCGTCTTCGCTGTGAAAGATTTTCTTGCATGCACATTGAAGTTCTGCTCTGACTACAGTGCTGCCCATGGAGAAGCTGGAAATATCAAGCCCGGATGAGTTGAAGTTGGCGTGTGCATTTTACGGGCGCTTGAGTCAGATCAAGTTTCCCCTTCTGATGCTGTTGCTAATGCTGCTTCAGATTCAGTTTCAGTGTCCGACCATTTCAAGTTCGAGGATCTGGTGAAGGAGGCAACTGGGCGCTTTTGTGAGTATGTGAATGCCATCGGTATCAAATGGTTGAAGCAGTCTGCAGAGTCTGGACTTAAGGAATTGATCCCACAACTGCCTGAGGTGTTCCAGCCACCCACCCCGTTTCTGATGGATGCCATGGCAACATGCAATGTTGTGGACCAGAATGACAAGATCCAGGATGCAACAAAAACCATGGCAGATGGGCTGGCTGGAATTGCTGAAGTGATTTCACTGTATGTGCTGTCTTCTTCGGTTGATGACAGTCTTTGAAAGCCATCTCACAACAAGCTCATGATACTTGCACCCTTTTCCAGAAGACCGTGGACAGCCGCCAGCAAGACAGCGGTTCCGCATTTGTCAGGAGCGTGTCACAGCTCAAAGGCTTGAATGAGAAGTATGAGCAACTTGACCCTGAACAGTACAGCATTTCCATTTATGTATATTTTTTTTGTTGTGGCCGAAACATGTGGCCCACCAATGCTGCAATGACAAAGCTATACAGGTGCACGCAAGATTGTTTTTTTTCAACAGATAATTGAATTGTGTGAGGTGTGTGAAGAAGTATGCAGCTGCACGGGAGATGCAAGACGTTCTGTGGATGTTTCAGGGCCCCAAGGATGTTGACGCTGATGTGCAGGTCATGATGGAGCTGCGGCCATCGCTTGCCCTAGACTCTGGCCACCTTGAGAAGATTGTGGTCGCCCAGCGTTGTTCAGATATCTTTGCCACTGCTTGTGAAAAGATTAAGACAAGTTTGGTGGAGTTGAAGGCCCGGCCATCTTTGGTGCTATCTGAACGTTTTTTCCAGAATCATGTGAAAGTGACCATGTGTCAGAATCAGAACGGTGATTGGTTCATGGTGACTCAACTCACGCATTAGTAACATTAATATCAACATCAACTACTCTAGCCTTCTTGGAACTTGTGTGTGTGGCTTTGCCAGGATTTGCGCCAAGCAGTCGCAATGACTATTACCACCTTGTCTATGTCTTGTGTGTTCTTGGGCCCAGACCAGAAAGGTTCTCAAGGCCAGTCAGTGGAGACTTGCTTGAAGTTCTTGGGCGCGAATCTGGGTGTTACCAAGGCAGACATTGGGAAAATATCTGTGCCTTGGTAGGGATTTGTTCACGTTTTACATAGGCAGAGGCAAAGGCGGCGTAGGAGAAGTGTGAAGTATTTGTTTGTGTACCTCTTTGCATCCACCCGTTCCTGTGCACTTCAGTTTGTTTACAGGATTGATACCGCGCGTGACATTGATATGATTTGGGTACATGTTTCATGTTACATTTACATTATGCATTTTTGGAAGCATAGTAGAAGGAAGACTGTAGACTATTTGTTTGGTCGGTCAAACCATGACCAATGACAGTGCCGGTGCTCACTCCAATTCCAATGGCTTAATGTCATCCAAGTTCGGATGAGATTTCTAAACCCAAATTCATGTCATGTCCCAGGCAAAGCTTCTGGGGCTTGTGAATGGGGCGATCACTGCTGACAAGAGCGCCAACAAAGACAAAGATGAGAAGAAACGCAAGAGGCCCAGCACTGCTAGCAGCACCAAGCCGCCTAGCACTTCAAAAGATGATGACAAGTCACGACGCAAGTCAGCAGATGGAGAGAAATCTGGCGCGCCCAAGAAGGAGCAAAAGGAGAAGAAGGATAAGAAGGAGCGCAAACGCAAGAACGATGCTGAGTGAGCTGGGGCTGCTAGTGGGGTTTCGGTCTTAGTTCTTACGCACTGCCATGGCAAAAAGCAACCCATTCCCCAAGAAAATGTATTCTCATGACATTGTACGGGAATAGTCTAGTCTAACACATCTAACACTGACTGCTAGGGTTCCCCAAGTTCTGGGTTGCTTCAGCCACAACCAACACAGGTAAGTGCAGAGCTATAATTTTGGATTTTGGATCATCCACTTTTTGAGCTTGGTGTTTCCCTCATAGAAGGTGTGGCAGGAAAATGGTTTGTCATACACGTGGAGGGATCACTCAATGGCTCATGTTGTGAGTGGGTGCAATGTCAGCTTAATGTCGACACGTGGAACTTGGAAAAAATGTGCGTGATCTTGAGCCCTGAGTGCTGAATATTTTTCCCCACTTTCACTTCGAAAGCCAAGTTTGATTTGCCCATCAATGTCCGACAAAGCTGGTTTTCAATTTCTGTCTATTGTGATGTAATGATGGTCTTGGGCTTTTAGTCTCCAAGATTTGGGGTTTAGTCTCCAAGATTTTGGCCTGAGTCTCCAAGATTTGCTCTTTAGTCTCCAGAGGTGGTTTTAAGGAACAGACAAAGAAAGAGCCATTTCTTCTAAAGCATATCTACAAAAAAAGAAAGAAAGAAAGAAAGAAAGAAAGAAAGAAACAAACAAACAAACAAGCAAACAAACAAACAGACAGACAAACAAACAAACAACAAACAACAAAAACAACACTCCGCAACGACAAACACGCGCAACCTTGCCAACACACAACACCAGCAAGAACAGAAACAACAATAACACCACTTCCCACCGCGGATCATCCACCAGCACCAAAGGTACAACAGGAACATCCGTTCTGGGTTTGCGCGCGCGTGAAAAACTAACCCCTACCAGTATCATATACGCGCGCGCGCGAACCCAGTTACCACACAGGAATCAGAGCCTCAACACTACCCCCCCACAGACAAGAAGCACCACCACCGCACGGAGCAGAACAACCGCAACAAGCGCGACAAGAACAACACCCCGCCAACGGACATATCCAATGATCAAAAACTGTACAACAGACCATGAGACGATCCAGTTATTGTGAACTTGTTCCTTTTCCAGTGAGACAACATATTTGTGTCCAAAAAGTTGAGCGCTGCTCTTCGGCAGTTAGCCCGCGCTAGTAAAAATTTGAGTGAACTGCAGCATGTAGATGGATTGCGTCGTTGCCTTTTCTTTATCACGAAAGCCAGCCTGTAGGCTAGGCGTAGTTTCACCGTGCGAACGAAGTGAGAATTAGAGGGGGTGCTAACATACAGCTGCAAAAATCCACCGTTACTATAGTTTCTGCGGCCGTTATACTTTTATGTATAACTAGTATAGTTATAACTCTGGCTAACTTTTTTGTAACTTTGTTTTTCCACCAAAAAAACAGTTTTTTTGAAAATTCAAAAAAACAGTGAAAAAAAACAAAAATGATAAAACGACGGTGATAACCGACGGTGATGACCGTTAATTCGCACAATTGCTTTTCG
>OMLO01002886.1_pt1 | contig 14075 bp, 9 predicted proteins | sample 1674811 | NCBI WGS metagenome assembly OMLO01 (sample SAMN06265003, study PRJEB25207) | coral metagenome | isolation source: Coral host | place: Mexico:La Bocana,Puerto Morelos, Mexico | collected 2008-11-13
TGTATGTATATTGAGCGTAATAGCCATCGAATTTCTTTCGCTTACATCAAGCGAGGAATTGTCCATGAAGCGGCCATCGCTTAACTATACGTTGCATCGTTTTAAAGAATGTATCGATTACATGCATTACGTCAGCATATATAATTGTGACCCCACGATAGATAGATAGATACCAAAGCCATTTTATAACTCGTGCTACCTTACAGGTAGCCCGAGTAAAAAGAATTTTGGAAATCACGCAGACAGCATTATTATGTTCCGTCATTGGTCATTGGTCTTCACGGAGTCACGCGAGAAAGCGCAAGAGCCCGGGAAGGTCAGTTGTGCGCGATCTTTCGAGAAACTCGTATGTTTGTCCTTTTGCTCTCTCAGTGTTGAGATCGCCGCATGGCGGCCAAACTATGAGTGGAAGGATGCTTTATGGCGTCAATAGACGAATAAGGATGCTTATTATTCTGTGCCACTGCAGACCAAAAATGCGTAACGTTTCAGTGGTGAGGAAAACTGTATAATATGTTTGCTTTCTAAATGGATTGGCATTTTGCCCCAGGAAGTTCACCAAATTATTAAAGCCAGTGCTAGTGTATTCACATTTAAGGCAGCTTTGGGCACCTATCAGCAAGTCATATTGATGACTATCTCCTGGGCGATGATGACTGTGAAAGAAATGTTAACGATATTGTCAAATTATTTGATTCCCTTGGGTTTATTGTACACCCTGAAAAATCATCCTTTGTTCCACAACATCAAATCACCTTCATGGGTTTTATTATAGACTCAATTACAATGACAGTCTATCCAACCTCTGAGAAGATTGAGAAGATCATTCATACCTGTCAAGCCCTGTTGGAGTCTCCACAACCCACAGTAAGAGAGGTGGAATCCGCCCTTTGGTTGCTCATCTCAAATTTTCCAGCAGCAAAGCTAGGGCCCTTGCACTGTAGGTCACTGAACATGGACAAAACTGAGGTCTTGCAGTTAAACAAGGGTAACTTTGATGCATTTATGGAACTGTCTGAGTTGTCTCGCAGTGATTTGCAATGGTGGATAAACTCAGTAAGGTCACTGATTAACCCTATAAGCCCTCCTCAGCCAGAGATCACTTTATAAACAGCCTGCAAGTAAAGAAGGCTTGGGAAGAATACATGTACTCAAAAATATAAAGATTGGGAGGCATTGAACCCCAGAAGAGGCTTCTAATCACATCAATTATCTTGAAATGCTTGACGTGTTGTTTTCTCTCGAGGCATTCCATAAAGAGTTATCAAGGAAGCACGTCCTTGTGCGAATTGACAATATGACTTCTGCGTCAGATTTAGGTCAAATGGACACAAGCCATTCCGAAAAGCGAATTAGTTAACCCATACGATTTGGAAATGGTGCCTTAACAACAGCAGTCAAATCCCAGGAAAAGAGAATAATCTAGCTGATGCAGAGTCCAGGAAATCCAGAAAAGGAATTGAATGAACAGAGGAATGTTCATTTCATTCATGTTGGACCGCAGATTGATCTATCTGTCTCTAGGCTTAATTTCCAGTAAAGGCCATTTGTTGTCTACCAACCAGATCCTGAAGCAATGGCTATTAATGCCTTTTCAGTTTCGTTATGCTTGTCCTCATTTTAGTGTCATCCCGAAAGTGTTACCGAGAATTGTAACACTTGTCTGGAAATCCCTTGAAGGCAGAGACCTTTCGGAATCGGCTACCTCAATCATCATGCAGTCCAGGAGGAAGGGCACCAAACAATAATATAAACCATTCATCACTAAATGGGAACAGTACTGTAGTCAAAGGAAGATTAATCCTTTTTCAGTAACTATAGACCAAGGGATTAACTTCCTGGCAGAACATTACCAAACCGGGATTGGATATAGTGTGCATGCTTTATCTACTGTACAGCATCCCTTAGTCTTGCGGTTCATCAAGGGAATTTTCGAATGTAGACCCTCTTTACTAAGGTACCAAGAAACTTGGGATGTGACGGTGGTATTAGACTATCTAGCTTAACTTGACCCACCTGAGAAACTTTGTATGAAAAACTTGACTTTGAAAGTGGTTATGTTGATGGCACTGCCTTCGGGACAGCGTCGCCAGACTATGCACACTTTCTCAATCGATTTTATGCAAATAAGTTCTGATAAGTGCGTGTTTTTCAGTAACTCGTTGTTGAAAACTTCGAGGTCTGGTAAACATTTAACTTGTATTGAGTTTAAGGCTAAAGACTACATTGGTTCATAATGGAATTGACACTTCAAAATACAGTGCACACAGCACTAGATCGACATTCTACATCTGCAGCTAAAGAGAAGAGCATTTCTCTTGCCAGTCTCAGGAGTTTACATTTACAGACCAGTGGAACCAGGAGAGAATTTCGGGGTTAGGCTCCCTAAAGCTGTGTGTTGTGACAACTAAGATAGTTTCTTACAGTTGTATGTTTTATGGCTAAGAGAGCTTCTTATTAAAGCAGATTCATATTGATATAATCATTGCTGTCTCATTTGAGTTCGCACTTACGCTGCTTTAAAATTTCACGTGATTCCGTAACAACCAATGACGAAACAATACCAAAATTAAACGAGGCTTTCCTGTAAGATGAAGCTTAATTTGGGTTCTGAGTCATTGGTCGGGAGCGAAAGAGTCATGTGCCAACCCGTGTGTTAGTAACCCACCCATGATTGCGGGTAAGTGTTCATATCTGTTAGACTGATCTTCCCGGGCTCGTGCGCTTTCTCATGACTCCTTCGCTCCCGTCCAATGACTAACAGAACCCAAATCAAACTTCACCGTACAAGTAAGCCTCGTTTAATTTTAGTAATTTGGAACGTTTTCTCTTAAGTGCCGATGCCCAAATTATAGGGGAGGGGACTTGTCGACTCCACCTCCTCCCAGCCCGTACGCACATGAGGTAAATTTTGTGTTGTGGACACAAGAACTACAACAAAGTATGGGATGACAATTACTTTTAATTATTTTTTTGCTACAGCTAATGTAGCTTTGATACTTCTAAAAACTTGCTATTACTTCAAATAAAATTGCAATCTCATTTCTTACTTACGTAGTTCTACCTACAGTCATGCAGTTATTTTTATGCAATGTGCTTGGCACAAAATATTGTATAAAACAGTATTAAAATGTTATAAAAATTTAAAATGCGAAATTACTTAATCTACATATTGTGAAACTACATCATTTATGCCAGGGTATTTCATGGATTACGTGAAGCTTGCGAGAAGGCTATATTTCAGCCTCGCGCGCGGGCACTGGAGTCGCAAAACCGAGTTAGCGAGGGAATAATTTTTCTCGTTTCTTGCCAGTTGGTTTCTCTTGCAGACTTCATTCTCGCAACCAACACGGATAAAATTCACTTTCCTTATAAAGTTAAAAACATTCTGAACGATACCCACAGCTATATATAGCTATTACATGCACCCTGCGGTAGTAATTGTGTATAAAATTGCATTTAAATCTTCTAGTAACGCGAAATGCTATACAGCAAACACCCGCGTTTAAGAACCTGGGTTTTTTCAAGTTAGCCTCCATAGGTTCTTATATAAATGGTGTTTACTGTGATATTTGCCTACCTAGGTTCTTAATCAGGTTCTAAATTTTTGTTTAAAAAAACACTTGTACTGATGGGTGTGGCCTTAAGCCTAGAATGGTTCTTGAGTGAGGGGTGCCGAGCTGGTTCCTAAATTTTAGGTTCTTGTACGCGGGTTTTTACTGTATTTCTAACTAGATGTATAGAGACTAATATAAAACTACATCGGTCGTCCGGGGAAATTCATCAGTTACAGTGAAACTCAGGGTGCGTTCCTTTGGAGTGATCAGGATCAGTGATCCACACTGGTCTAAGATCACTCAGATCATGGTTCATCAAAGGCGCCGATCAATCCACTCTAGTCACGGATTCATCAGTTCCTTTAATGAACTGTGATCCAAGTGATCCAGATCACCCCAAAGGAACGCACCCTCAGTTGAGAGAAGGCGCATATTTTAGCCCAAGTCGCCAGAGAGGGTTACGCAGGAATAAAATGAGCCTTTTTTCGCTCCTTGGGAACTTGCAAACATGAGCCTACCCGCAGAATATTAAGTCAATCTTGCTTAGTTCCTGTTCGGGTTTCTTCCAGGACTTCGCGGTCAATTCATACCAAGGTCTGGCCCAGGCTACGACCTAAGCAAATTTGACTTCAGACGTCCTCCGGATTTGCCCTTTGCTTTCCTCTCAGATCTCTATGTAGGTAGACCGTATAACTTCGCTAAAAGAAGTCGCATAACTGGGCTAAAATCTATGTTTAAATGTTTCCGATTCCCATCTTATAATTAGGGTTAAAATAAAGTAATTCGATTAGTTGACCAAATCAATGTTGGAAGTGATCTTGTATCAGTTGTATCCTTGAGCACTCTTCCTCCGAACGATCTTTGCCAGTCTTAGCAAGAATCTTCCTCAGAATCTGAACCAAACGTCGGGCTCGTCCCTGTTGATAAAACGGCGCACAAAAATTTATGTTAGCTTTTGAAATCTGTATGAAGTCAAAGCTCTACTATTGGTCAGGTCTCTGTAAAAAGGAGGATAATTCATCCCAACTCTAAGCATGGCATGCATTAGCAAGAAACAGAACAGACAGATTCAACGCTACCCCACGCAACACGAATTAAGTCTTAACACACTAAGTAATATACCGCTCTTTCTTCCAGTACGAAAAAAAGTGACCAAAAGGGGACGATTCGATGGTAAATTACCTTTCAGTCGACTCGGTTGTCCATTGGCAGTTTTAGTGGCGCAGTCTGTCCTGCAAAAGGCATTAAAGAGATAAGACGAGTAAATACACCAGGAATTCCCTCCGTTATAAAAACTAGCCAGTGTTTTAAATTAGTCGACGCTTGCTGTTCAGTGAATATAAAGGTATTCATTTATATTATACTTCTGCTGGCGGTGGTTGAAACAGAAAGCTGACAAGCAGTTAACGTTTCTAGGTTATCGAGAAAATTCGGCCCAAGTCATTAAGGAAAAGTTTGCTAACTGCCCCGGCCTTCTCTTCAGGTCCACTGCCTTTAATCAACCCCACTATTCTGTTTTCTCTGTGAAATAATAGATTTTTGTTCTTGAGTCGCTCGTTTGAAAAACATGGGAACAGGACCCAATCGCTGGAACTGCATTTTGGAAAAGAACTGCCTCTTTTTAAGTAATAACCGTAGAGTACAACGTGAATCAGTAACCCTTTTTGAACATCACATACTTGCATTTGTCCGCTGCCTCGATTCTTGTTTTCTTCGTGATTACCGATGTATTACCAGAACTAATGGCTGCGTTTCTGCGTTTCATAAGATCGTGTTGTACGTCAGTTTTCTCCTTCCCAGGCTCTCTTTGCGTGGTAATCTGGGATATAGCTGCAATAGCTTGTGGATTCTGGTTCTGGGAATTCGGCTGGTATGGCGGTCGTGTCACAGGATTTAACGGTTGTTTCTCCTTCACAGCTTGAACCTTGGAAAGTACAACTTGCACATATCGACACAATTTCCCTACTGTACTGGCATTGTTACTCTTTGCCTCTTCAAGTTTCTTTTGCAGTTCTGCTACGGCTTCCTTCAGCAAGGTATTTTCCTCTTTGCTTTTTTCCTGCGACGACCTACATTCGCTAATAATATCAGTAACTTTCTGATCCAGTAGCGTCTTCATGGATTCTTTCGCGGCTTCAATTGCTTTTGGTTGACCGTTCTCCAACTCGCTTAGTCGTTTTGTCACGGATTTCGTGTTAGTGTGCAGATCGCAATTTCCCCGCTCTAAATTCGTTAATCTCTCTCTAATGGACGTATTCTCCACTTGCAATTCTCTTAATTCGTCTTCGGTTTCATCCAGCTGATCCAACCTCTTTTTCATGGATTCCAGCTCGGTTTCACTCTTATTTAACCGCTCTGTTGTACGTAAGAGCTTGGACCATGTTTTTATCAGATGTTCCCCTACAGAGGCGTTAAGATGGACTTCTAAACTATTCCTTTTGTCCTGTTTAACGGTTTAAGTAAAAATACTGTGTTATATCATCAGTGGCGTCAAGCATATTAAGTATTACACCCTCCATTTCTCCCCGAAAATTAAAAAAGAAAACACTTCGAATGTGAATTTAAAAAATGAAATTGCTTTGCAGGTGAGGTTCTACCATCAGGTTTGGGTATGTTTAGTACGCTTGCGATGGATGACGTCAATTTTGCGGATATCTTTTGTGACAAACTGAATTAGACTCTGTTTCGGTGCAAACAAAAGGCTTTTCAGGGTGATTGTAATTTTTATAGAAACAGTCAACACCCACATATAAGAAGAAGCGAATTAACAACATCAGGCTGAAATATGGCCAATAAAGCACCATATATATAAAAGCCAGATAAATGAAACATGTTCTTAAAGAGAAAGAGGATGCGACAAAAACAAAGCACTCATATTAAAGTATATGGTGTGCTGGGCCATACAAACTACAGTATCTGACAAGGATGAAACTGTTGGACCATAACAGTTGACAACATTTTACTAACAGTTACCGGGTGTCTTAAATATTGCTTTTGGCTCAAGGGGATCATGGATCTTTTATTTATTTTTGCTATTTCAAATTTAGTTTATAGTTTAAGTAATAAAACATTGTCCCTTGGAGCTGTGCCTTGTCGTGACAGGGAGGCTTGTGTGCCCCTATGATCCTCAGAGCTGTATAGGCGGGAGCCTTGTGCTCCTGGAAGGTCTAACCATGCTGGGTAGGTCTGTAGGTGAGGGGTCAGACAAAACAGCATCCTGGCCCTCCAGGTTGGGGTCAGCAACCCTACCTCATAAAAATTGCACTGCTACAGAAACGCATACCAAGACGCATACCAAGTGACACTTCGGCCTGGGAATTTGACGGACTTCTATCACCAAGGCCAATGACGCCTGGCAGTGAAAGCCAGGCCTACCTGCCACCTGCCACCTGGAAGCTGCCAGGCCGACGACCATCATCTCCCCCAGGACCACCATCTGAACACAGTGTACGTGACTGGCAAAACAGTACAGGTGGCCACAGAGATGAGGAACTATAGGCTCTCATTCTTAGGGATAAGTGAATCTCGATGGACTGGCTCCGGTAAGAGGCGGCTGATCACAGGGGAACTGCTGCTGTTTTAAGAACATGAACAAGAAAATGCTCCTCACATCCAGGGTGTGGCTCTGAAATTGTCCAGGAGAGCTCAGAGGGCACTAATCGGATGGGAGGGGCACAGCCTACTGATCATCACAGCAACCTTCCGCACAAATGAGAGGAGAATCAACATGGATATGATCCAATGTTATGCCCCAACGAATGATAGCGATGACCAAGACAAGGAGGCGTTCTACAGTAGACTGTTAACCATCATCCAATATCGCCCAGAACAAAACGTGATTATTGTAACGGGAGATTTTAATGCAAGATTGGCAGTGATACAGGGCCTACGAGGAGATCATACAACGAATTCATAAATGGCGGCCAACCTGGGTCGAGTTAGCGGCCAGGCATGAAATCGAGGCGTTTTAGGATAGAACATTCACAATTTGTAGAGAGAGAAAGAGAGAATGGACGATCGACTTATGGAAAACGACATTCCTGGTTCTTCTTTTTAGTGGCAGAAGGGCATCGGGGTTAAAAAATGATGAGCTACGGTTCTGGCTGAAATGTAGAAACGATTCTGCCAAAGGTTTACATACAAAAGCTCAACTCTTAAATATTTAAAGTAAATATTAAAAGTTTCCTTGCATCGTTCGATCGGGTGTGTCATCATTGTATAATTGCATTTGTAGAAATAAAAAAATTGCACTTAAATTGTTTTTTTTTATTATTGCTGTTGCTTTTTAAGAGTCGAAGAATACATCAGTCAAGTGAAAAACAGTTTACTTGTTGATCCGAATCCGAATTTGCTGTACACAAAGCGAACACTTGCCAAGGGCAGGGTACGAGTTGTTCTGCACAGAAGCTACGAGATTTTAAATCTTCATTCTATAGTTCAATTTTTCCAAATTTTTCTTTAGAAGTCTGGTTAATTCATTAAGCCTTGCTCTTTCGGTCTCAGTCTGTAGCAGTTGATGTTTTAACAATTCAGACGAATTTAGTGATTCTTGGATTTCTTCGATCATTTCGATCGGCGAAGCATGCATCGCACTACTAGATTCTGGTGTAGATTCGCTAAAGGAAACACTGAGGTTTCTTTTTTCCTCACTGTCTTGGGTTAGAGATTCACCCAAACGCCGTTTTTTTTCTCGAGCGACAATCTCCTTTACATAAAGTCATTTTTTTGCTTCCAATTTCTTCACATCACTTGGGTAAAAATGCAAAGAGCATACCTTTGTGGCCTCTGTGAGTTTGAAATGCGGGCCAACATCTCGCTGTATTTTGAACAGCCATTCTTGTCGAAGATTTTGGTCCTTTGGGAAACCAAAAAATCCAACTCGATTCCCTTCCGGATCAACAGTTCCCTTCCGTGTACAACCGGGCACACAACAATAGATATTTGACTTATAATTCATACTGAGTTCACTTATTTCGAAATTGATCACGACAAACGATCTAAACACTCGCTCGCTAAAACGAGCTTCTAACCTAAGAGACTTGCAAATTCCCTAGTGAAAAGTTTGTAGAACGAAAGTTGTTTATTCTTAAACGCCTCGTTTTCATGTCCAGGTACCAGTTTTTTCGCGGGCGTCCACCGTTTATGAATTCGGTGTATGGGGCAGCAAGGTCTAAGGGAGATGAATGACAATGGAGAGAGATTTGCCGACCTATGTGCCACAAGCGACATGGTCATAGAAGGGAGTTACCTCCAACACCGAAGGTTACACAAAGAGACTTTGGTGTCACCAGACCTGCAGACAGAGAATCAGATTGATCACATATGCATCGGGAAGAGATTCCGAAGAACTTTCCAAGATGTGCGTGTCAGGCGAGGGGCAGATGTGTCTTCAGACCACCGTCTCCTGATCTCCTGATTGTACGGTTCAAGCTCAAACTGAGAAGGAACTGGACAGGGAGGACGAAAGCTTGGCGTACAACACCTTTATTCTGAATGATAGCAACAGACAGGAGGAATCAAATTCTTCAATAAGTTCCAGGCCCTGCAAGAACTCATAGAAGAGGAAACCTTTGACATAAGGTGGCAGAAAGTGAAAGTAGCGGTCACATCGACATGCAAAGAAGTGTTGGGTCCGAACCACAGAGACACTGGAGAAGATTGAGGAAAGAAAAGCAACACGAACTTCAAAAACTAAGGCGCAAGCGCAGTACAAAGGGGTGAACAGGAGTGTCAAAAGGAGCCTTAAGGTAGACAAACCCAACTATCTGGAGTCGCTGGCAGCAGAGACTGAAGAGGCAGCTTATTGTGAAAATATGTGACCTCTATGCTATCATAAGGAACCCATCGGGAAAATATAGCAAGCCAGAGAGACCGGTGCAATATAAGGATGGGCAACCAATATCTGATTTAGAAGGGCAGAAGAAGAGATTTGGGGCATTTTGGGGGAGCTGCTCAACCGACCTGCTTCCCCAGACCCTCTGGACATACAGCCAGCTGACAGCGATCTATCTATTGACTGTAGCACACCAACATGGGAGGAGATTCAAAACGCTATCAATCCGCTGAGGCTTGCGGGACCTGACAACATCCAAGCAGAGGCAATGAAGGTAGACATCAGGACAAACGTGAAGCTGCTATACCCTTTTTTCAATACCACCTGGGAAGAGGAGCGGGTACCAACAGAGTGGAAGAGGAGCGGGTACCAATAGAGTGGAAGGAGGGTTACCTCATCAAGCTCCCCAAAAAAGGTGATCTCAGCTCCTGTTCCAATTACAGACTAGGTATAACACTGCTGTCCATTCCGGGAAAGATGTTTAATCGAGTCTTGCTGAACAGCATGACAGATGCCATAGACCCACAGCTTCGTGAGCAGCAAGCTGGTTTCCGTTAGAATAGGTCTTCCACCGACCAAATCGCCACGCTGCATATCGTCCTGGAGCAGTCCCTGGATTGGAATTCACCTCTTTATATTAACTTTGTGGACTACGAAAACGCAGGCCCCCTGGGAGCTACTGAGGCATTACGGAATACCAGAGAAAATAACCAATATCATCAGAAACTCATACAAAGGGATAAACTGCAGGGTGGTCCATGGACAACAACTCAGTGATGCCTTGGAGGTAAGAACTGGAGTGAGGTAAGGATGCCTGCTGTCACCTGTTATGTTTCTTCTGACGATGGACTAGGAAATGAAGACATCAACGGCCCAAGGGCGAAATGGCATCCAGTGGACAGTTTGCCGTTGGATGACCAGGACTATGCTGACGACATGGCCCTTCTTTTGCACACTCAACATCAGACGCAGGAAAAGACCAGCACTGTTTCAGACGCCTCAGCAGGTTTGGGCCTTAAGATCCATAGGGGGAAGAGTAACGTCCTGAAGGTCAGCACGGTCACAAATTTTCCCATTATGCTGGAAGGTGAAGCACTGGATGAGGTGGAAAGCTTGACTTACCTAAGCAGCATCGTAGCTAACACCAAGGGGACAGAAGCTTATGTAAGAGCTCGCATTGGCAAGGCGAGAACAGCTTTCTAACAGCTGAAGAATGTCTAGAGATCATAACTTCTCGGCACCAGCACTAAAATCAGGAACTTTAACACCATTGTGAAGCCTGTATTGCTCTATGGAGCCGAAACCTGGAGAACCAGTGTTGCCACTATGAAAAGAATCCAGACTTTCATTAACACCTGCCTTAGAAGGATTCCTAAGATACGCTGCCCAGACATCATCAGCAACCAAGATCTCTGGAAATGAACGAGACAGCAGCCTATAGAAGTTCACATCTTTCAAAGATGGATCGGTCATACCCTTCGGAAGTCCTCATTTAACATTCACAAGGCAAGCCCTCGCTTGAAACCCCCGGGGGAAAAGGACGAGGGGCCTACCAAGAAACTTGTGGCGCCGTGACCAAGAGGCAAACATGAGGAGATATGACTACATGTGGGGAGAACTGCAACGACTGGCCCAGGACCGTGATGTCTGGAGGGTGCTTATTGGTGGCCTTTGCCCTTGACGGGGCTACAGGCAATGATTGATTGATTGAATAAACCCTCAAGGGGTCTCCCTTTGATGAGTGAAATTGTCTGGCGTTAGACAGAGTAAAATCTATAAGTCACTCTTGGGGAGTAAAGGCTAATTAAACCTCTAGTAAAATATTGTTTTTCTGAAAAAAAAATTAAAAACAATTATAGAGCACCTGGTAAATAAGAACTTGATCAGCCTGAATCCCAAAATCATGGGTTCTTATATGTGGGTGTATAAACTGAATGAAAAAAACCACTTAATTTTGATTATAGTAGCTATGTCGTTACTTACTTTGGATACACTAAAAAACTGGCAACTGAACACTTGTCTAGGCATACCTTACTCAATTAACCATAGCAGTTAGCCTGTATTGCAAGTGTAAATGAGGAAGTGAGGAAGTTCCCTGTCTTTCCTTTCTTACTCACCCCTCCCCTGTTTTACACCGGCTATACAGGCTAGAACTCACTAGTTACCTGAACATACACAAAAAAGTGCGCATACACTATAAAATAGTATAGCTGAACAGTATTTATCATTAACTTACATAGAAGGAACATCCAGCTTCCTTATAAGGACATGGCACCATGGTCATTATACAATCGTACTGCATATGGGACTCCATCTGGAAACCAACATGCATGTTCTACTTATGGTGGCTTACTACAGTTTTGATGGATAATAACAGCCTAACTTCTAACTCTTTTGAAAACTGTTTCAAGATGATTTTCCTATACCAACTAAGAAGACGTGAAATCAGAAATGTGTTGTTCCAGAAAATATCCATACCCCACCCCCTCCATTGCGTCAGTTTGTAGGCAGGACTAATACTGACGTCTGGCTGGTAATCATAGCGTGTGATTGTGTTCTACAGGTAGCAATGTAAACTCATAGCTCAAATAATAGAAAACCCCCTTCTTACTCCTTCCTCCCTCCCTCCTTTCTTCCTTCCCCCACTTCACATCTAACAAAAACAATTGAAAACAAAATCAAAGGCCTCTTTGAGGCTACGACTATTTTGCATGATGAAGTACATGCATCAGTATAAGCAGAAAAGATGAAAATATTGTGGCTTTGTTGCAAAAATAAATTTCTTTCCTCTGTCCCTTATTTAAACTCTGCAATACAATAATGCATAACGCTCTAGACACATACACGCTTTGCGGACCTATGTGTTAAGTTAGTTCAATGCGTTGGTATACTGTACTGGAAAGCATGAAGGGCGAGAGTTCAACACACAGGCTGGCAAACACAGAAATTTTTTTTTCTGTTTTTTTTTTTCCTCCGACGTGTTTTTTCTTTCTTTTTCCCCCAAGAAGCTAATAAGTGCTTCCCATTTCTAATAATTTATTATTTTGCTCGATATTCATACATTGCATGCATCATGTTATTAAAACCATGCTTGCCAGGAGCCTGCGTTCATTTCGTAACTAGGACAACAAATGCTTCCTAGGTTTTTTTTTAAACAATTCAAATAAGAAAATGCTCGTATCACATGCTGTTGACATAGCAGTAATTATCTCATCACTCATTTCTTCACTATGTTTGCCAAATTTTTTCTCTTCGTCAAGTCAAGTTGTGGATTGATCAGCGGAAATACAAACAAAAGTTTACGACCCAAGGACCGAGCGAGTGAATTTGCACTCGCTCACTTAACTCCAAAATAGTCGTAAAAACAAAGGTGCAGTTACTTTCATTATTATCATCATGTGGTCTTAGTTAAATGGGATTATGACGTGTAATAAAGGCATCTACGGTCAAGTGTTGATTGATAACCTCGACCAATACACTCAACACTAGATCGATACTCAATGATACTCGATCGACACTCCATAGACATCTCGGCTAATTTTCGGTCGATGCATAATTATAAATAGGTCTAAGGTCGGCCGACTATCGACCAGGTGTTGATCAGTGTCGATTGACGGTGTCAACAGAGTATCGATCGAGGGTACATTGAGAGTTGATTGATACTGGACTACAGGTGCCTTTAGTACACATGATCCATCAAATGCATATTTTTTGTCTTCAGTGAACAAGTTAGTAAACTTTTTCTGTTGCAATGTACTTTATTTTCCACATCAATATACTATAAAATCCACATATTCTATAATGTCACTTAAAATTAACCAGATTAATCTAATTTGTACCTCCTCTCGAGGAATCTCCTGCATTCCACATTCTTGAGGGCAAGGACATGGAAAACTCTTGCAAATTTCCCCATGATGAATCTAAGTAAAAATTTATAAAAAAAAAAAGCATTCACTGGCTATATAAAGTTTAAGTTTTATATAAAGAGTTTTCATCTGTCAGACTACAGCCTTTGTTGAGTTGAATTGGAAAAAAAAATTTAAATGAACCTAGAGTTTCAAATAAACAGTGAGATAGATAATAGATTAGAAACAGTGAGATAGATCAATAGATAAATAGATTCATGATAGATTCATATATAAGAATATTCTCTATGTGGATTCCAATAAATTTTGTAAGATTACTTTCACTCCATATGCAGAACTTATGTTAGTGAATTCTACAACCCTTGTATCTTCGTCATTCACGACATGGTTTTGGAACTTGTTAATATTTTTGGGGGAAAGTGATCCACTGCCCTCCTTAATAAAAAAATGCCTGTACACCTATGCTTCTTAGAAATTTAATGTTCTTTAAACTAACACATTTGTTTCAATAACATCAAATTTCCAGTAAAACTATCAGCTGATAGTTCCACAACAGAAACACCCTATTGTTTAAATAGGGAACGAGAGCAACCAATCAGATTTGCGACCATTGCTCTATAACTATTAGTATAAATCTTCTAGCATTTTAACACAAATGTCTATCAATCCCATAATCTAACTGTTGAATAGTACAAATGAGAAAACCACTCAGATTCCCAGATTTTCCAATAAAACAGCTATTTATTGAAGAAAACGGACAACTATTTTCAAAGACATGTTTCGGCATGCTTATGCCATCTTCAGTTTAATAGAGAATAA
>OMLO01002887.1_pt1 | contig 14070 bp, 11 predicted proteins | sample 1674811 | NCBI WGS metagenome assembly OMLO01 (sample SAMN06265003, study PRJEB25207) | coral metagenome | isolation source: Coral host | place: Mexico:La Bocana,Puerto Morelos, Mexico | collected 2008-11-13
TGGACTCGCGTTCATACGATTTTCTATACTACTAACGAAATAGTCATGATAACGAAAAAGTTGATATCTCGCTATCGATCTCTATTCGTCGTTCGGAATCTCACAGACGCCATACCTGGAACTGGAAACAAAATGGTTACGGTAGTAGCCTCGTTTACGTTCTGTTACATCAGATCTAGGCGTCATGAGCAAGACCCTGGAAACGAGGTTGAGCTGGCTGTAGGGCTACGACTGCGACTGCGACTCCGACTGCGTCGCTAGTGAAAAGCAGCTTTTAGGCGACGAGAATTCTGGAATGTTAATGGCGGTTTTGGAAACAGGCCAAATAGCTGTGGTGAGCACTTAGTAATAGTAATTTAAAGTACTTGCGGAAGGTCCGAAATCAACAGAATAAACGAAGAAAATTATGGTCAGCTGACACGTTTGAAGATCGCAGAGAGATACCGTCTCCATTCTGCTGCTCAGCAGCAAGAGCAGTTCATCGCTGACTTCGTACGTTAATTGAAGAAACTAGCTGCTCCATATGATTCACGAATGAACTGTTAAATGATAATAACGCGATCGTTTTATTTTTGGATCGCGTTCACGACATGTCAAGCGGAAACTCCTGTCCGGAAACATTCCAAGAAGCAGTGAACGAGGCAATCGCGCAAGAACCTGCAGGTAAAGATGTATTGCAGATTCCCATGGGAAAGAAACCGGTGAAGTAAAGCGTGACAACCGAAAGTCACGCGGTTGCTTTTCATACATGTAGGTAAATGTCACGCAAGAGCAGGAAACTCAGGTCAGCATGCCGGAGACAACAAGCGGTTCCGCTGCTGTGGTGTCACAAATCCCACACAGGATACCTGCAGATACAAAGGCACAGAGTGTTTCAAGTGTCACAAAACAGTTCATTTGCACAAGACACAAGATTCAGAGATGTAGGTTCCTGTACAGACAGACAGAGACATTTTCAAATGAAAGTGGATACCGGAACAGCGGCACCTATCACGAGTTACACAGAACAATATTTCAAATACCTAGCACTGAGGCCAGTCAATAAGTCACTCCATGCTTACGCCGGCATGCCACTGGGTATTGCAGGGCAAGTCTTGGTTGATGTGGAGTACAATAGCCAGCATCTGTCCCAATCATTGCTCATTGTTCAGGCTGAAAGGGAAGGGAATTGAGCGAACTGATGCACCAACTGATAGTCTTCACTTAAGTTGAAGGCTATCCAGGATGCGTCCGCTCCACATGTGGCAGAATTACGCTCCTTGATAGCAATAAGAAACTGTATTGACTCCAGTTACGAACCCACCGGTGACTGTGAGTGAGACTCATCCCAGGTCTCTTCTCATTTCAAGGGGAATGGACTTGGACCAAATGTCATGCTTTGAGTTCCAGATCTCTGTGTCCTAACTTTGTGCATGTATTGTTTTCTTACAGCAAGTCTTTCTCTGTGCCCCAAGGGAACATTCTTGAAGACCAAACTGTACTGTGTACCGGACTGTGGCCCGGGCTACTATGGAGACACCTCAACAAACACCTGTCAAAAGTGTTCCTCCAAATGCAGGACGTGTAAGGATGGTGGACTGGATAACCTTTGTACAAGTTGCAATTCCCCATTTTTTCTGAGAGGTGAGGTTATTTAATTTTTTAAGTGACAGTTGTAACAGATCAACTGTATGTAAGGTCCCAACCCCCATAGTAAAAAAATGGGATATCAGACAAGTTAAACAAGAGTTCTCCAAATTAGCTTGCTCTCGATTGAGAGCAAGTTAGTTTAGCGCTTTCATTGCACTTCAAGGAGCTCAGTTAGAATAATTTTGAGTCATTTTGGTAATGTCAAAAATAACTTTGAGTTGAGGGAAACTTGAAAATAATAGTTAATAAGGTAGAAAAACACCAAAGAGATCATTTTAAACAACAAAGGAGCAAGGATGGTTAAAGATGGAGAAGATTAAGAAGGATTACAAACAATACACTTGAAAAATCATGGTAAGTTTAACATTTGAAGATGTGCAAAGTGTTACATAGCTTTGTTAAATCTGTTAAAATTTATATCAGGGTAAAGTTTCTCAATCTATACACAAGTGACAAATTGGCCTGTAATTTCAATTAGTTCAACATGTGTGATAGTCTTTGTTGCCGGAGTCCATTAATCTTTCCTCTAATCTTGCCAATTTAGCCAAAAATGGGGAGGTGCATTGGCTTCATGGTTAGTGCGCTCAACTCCGGAGCGAGTGGTCCGGGTACGAGCCCTGGCTGGGGACATTGTGTTGTGTTCTTGGGCAAGGCACTTAACTCTTATAGTGCCAGGAGAAATGGGTGCCAGCGAATTTCATGTTGGGGGTAACCCTGCAATGGGCTAGCATCCAGTGGGGAGTACATGTAGGAATACTCCTATAGTCACTTCACATGTATACTAGTGAAACTGGGTTTTTGCAGCTCCACCCTTATGAGCCACTTGATTCGTATAATTTTACCAATGTCTTGATAATGTTTTACGTCTTTCGCTCTAGGAAAAACAACAACAACAATAATAATAATAATAATAATATTTAGCGAGGGAATCCAACTCGCCAAAGGCGGTTTTCAGTTGAGCCCCCTTAAATAAAAAATCACCTAAAACTGACATAAATAAGAATTACCTAAATAAATTACTACAAGCTAAAATAAATAAGAGTAAAAAGAGTTCGTATTAGTTAAAAGTTAAAATTCTAAAGATTAAAATTAGCTAAAATCGTTCAAAAAAGTTTTCAGTTTTGCTTTAAAAATGGACAAAACATGTGTGTCTTTTAATTCACATGGGAGGCAGTTCCAGTCCTTCGCGGCTTGATAAATGAACATTTGTTTGCCCCAGTTAGTGTGAGGGAGGGGCAAACAAAGATCGTTCAATTGTCTCATATTGTGCAAGTGAACAGCTTGATTTCTAATAGAACTGAAGTCAAAATCTGTTGACCCAATTAAGCACTTATGAATTGCGGTGCAATGATGAAAAAATCACCTTAAAGAAAGTGGCTTGAAATCAAGGCTTTTCGAGGCTTGAGTTGATGAGCTTCGGATTGGAAGGCCCAACTATACTTTAGCAGCATTATTTTGAAGTACCTGCAGTTCTGACATTATGGTGAGATTGTTCTTGTCCCCGCAAACGAGGTCACCATAATCAAAGAGTGGTAGGATTAAGGTGTTGTATAGGGTGACCCTGGCTTGAAATGCCAGTACATGTAGATTTCTAACTCTCCTGATTAGGCCTATCCTTTGATTAAACTTCTTACAAACAGAATCGATGTGATCTGCCCAGGACATAGACTGATGAAGTGTTACGCCCAAATACTGGAATGATTCTGTTGTATTGATTACAGCACCCTGTACTTGAATAGAAGTTTCCTGGATATGTTTTAGTTTGTGTGGACTCCCAAAGATGACATAGTTGCATTTTGGTAAATTAAGAGTCAGGAGATTTCTGGAGAACCATTCTGACACTGTCTTTAAGTCAACATTGAGGTGACGTTGAAGATCAGAAAGATCTTTAGATGAGTAGTAAAGTACAGTATCATCAGCATAAAGAATGATATCACTTGCTAAAGGACAGTTTGGAAGATCGGAAGAACAAATTCCAAGAGGCACTTAACAGTAATATACATCTAATGCCTATCTAATACTTTACATCTAATTCCAAGGTTTTTTTTTTCAACAGACACATCATGCGTCAGAAGTTGTGGTAGTGGCCTCACCAAAGGCCCACCAGTTACTCAGATTAGACTTGTGGGTGGAAGTAACCACTTTGAAGGCCGAGTTGAAATTAATCATGACGGGGTCTGGGGCACAGTTTGTGATGATTCCTGGGATATCCAAGATGCTACCATTGTGTGTCGGGAGTTATTACTAGGAAAGGCCCAGGAGGCCGTGAAATTGGGGAGACTGGGCAAAGGAAAAGATTCACAGCCTATTTGGCTCTCAAAGGTAACAAGAAGATCTTTTAGATCTTATAAATGCGCATGTAAAATTTTAGCACTACTGAGGCAATGTAGTGCACATTCCAAAGCTGTCCTTGATGATTAACTGATTACTATACACACCACATCACTTTATCAATAAAATTGCTCATAACGAACGAAAAACAAACTAGTATCTCGCTATTAGTAAAGCTATTTTAAAATAAACAGCATTCTTCCATAATAGTTAAAATTAAATTTGTCTGTGCTATAAGTAGCCTGTGTGTAGCTGTAACCACCTCTCCGAGGAAAAACTGGAGAGTTTTAGTTAAGTAGTCACGCGAGTCACACAATCCTAGGTTTCTGCTATCCACTGCTAATTTTAGAACTGCATGTTCTGGGAAGCTTTTGTTTACCTTGGCAAATATTCAATTTTCCTTTAAATATCTAAACCCGCTTCGATGAAACAGCCAAAGAATTCACCTCAATTTACTAAACCCACAGCAGATACTCGCAAAATTCAGTCAAACCTCAGTCTAGTTATCCATTATTATTTGTGTTCTCATGTTAAATTATTTTTGTTGTTTTTCTAAAAGGTAAACTGCACAGGATCTGAGACACGCTTGGAGAAATGCGTGCACAATGGGTGGGGTAATCACAAGTGCAGCCATTTTGAAGATGCTGGTGTACGGTGTGCAGGGCCCGATACAACCAGGGAGTGTGTCACTAGCTGTGGGGATGGCTACTACCAAAAGATTGGCAAGCAACAGTGTGCAGCATGTTCTCCAAGTTGCCTGACATGTGTAGATACCCCAACCACATGTACCAGCTGCGACCCCTCACGATTTCGTAAAGGTAATCAAATTACGCCATCTGCATAGTGATACCTACTGTCGTGTCTTTTGTGTGAACTTTTGTGTAATGATGTAATAGTTATGTAATCCTAGTGATATTGCATGCACGTGGGATTTTTCCTTTGTATCAGGGCATTTATTAACTAAATTGTGTTCGCGGAGAAAAATTAGTTAGTTCGCGTAGTATGCGAAGAAAGATTGTAATTCAGAGTGTTTCTAACCGCAGCTAGGACTTCGAAAACTCTGAAGAGAAAATAAAGAATTGGACTTTACACCTACATAAGTGCATCCGCGTTCAAGGAAGACTGTCGTAGTGTGATTTTGGTTTCAATTTATGTTTTATTTATTAACAAGTTGTGCTGTCAGTATTGAATGAAAGTTGTAGAAATGTTTACTTTGTTTAGATGGGGCTAAATGTTATTTAGGCAAAGTTAAACCTCAAGACAATGCAGGTCGGTGGTCATTTGGACCAGGAGGGCTGGGTCTTCCGTGCAAGTTTTGCTGGGGCACCCTGCAATTCATAGAGCCAGTTTCTTGCTTGCATTTGTCCGCTGCAGGTCAGCCATTTGCTTTGCATTAAGCTTGCCTGCTGTGGTCCTTTGTAGCCCTTTTTGCCCACTCCATTCCCCCCCCCCTCCTAAGAGGATGAATCTGGTAGTATTGGTTGGTAAGTATTCCACTGAACGATTCAGTGTGACAGTGCCTAGTGGTGGCCACTCCTAGGGTGCCATGGATACCTCCTTTCTGTGTTAAATGTTCCTCGGCTACTACCACCTCAAGGCACTAATGCCCAAGCTTATCTATATTTGATGATTTCAGCTTGACTTGTTCTGTAAGCATGTCGAGGCCACACATTGCAATGGAAAATGCCTTATTGTTGCTAAAACTGACTGCATACAAAGCTATTTTGTTTCTGCTCTTTACCAGTTTTCATGTGCTTACAATTTTCATTTTTACTTTAAAAGGCAAAAGCTGTGTGACAACATGTGGACCAGGCTTCTATGGTGACACTTCTGATAGACAATGTAAACCATGTGACCCTAGTTGCCGGACATGCGCAGATGGAAGGTCATCCACTTCTTGTACAACGTGCCCAGATGATCGGTACCTGAAAGGAGGCCAGTGCGTGGTGAGTTGTGCCCCATCGCTAGTTGGTCAACCACGACAGATACGACTTGCAGGAATTAATTCCACTGAGCTTGAGGGCCGATTGGAAGTCTTTGTCAATGGACAATGGAGCACGGTTTGCAACAGGTTGTTTGACTTTGCCGAAGCTACTGTAGCTTGTCGGCAGCTTGGGCTCGGAGGTGCTTTACGAGCTGTTAAGAAAGCTGTGTACGGGTTTGGAAGTGGCTCAGTTTGGGCGAACGACATGAACTGCACTGGACGGGAAAGCAGTTTGTTCGAATGCAAGAATGCACCTCGTGCCGGTGGCAGGCGTTGCTATCATACCAGCGATGTTGGAGTTGTTTGCACAGGGCCAAAAAGCGGTCTGCCTCAGACAAATCAATGCTTGAAGCAGTGCAAACCTGGATGGTTTAAGAATAACATGGATGTTTGTGAGTTATGTGACGCTCAGTGCTCTGAATGCCTGGGAACGAGCTCTCGCTGCACAAAGTGCAAAGCCCCGAAAGTCTTGTATAATAATACATGCATTGATGAATGTCCTGCTGGAGAGTATGCCCATCTTCCTTCCAGGGAATGCCGCAAGTGTGACACCAGCACATGTGTGACATGTGCAGATGGAACTGATCCGAAGAACTGTACTTCATGCAAGGCTCCTTACGCACTAAAGGGTGGCATATGTGAATCCGATTGCAGCCCTTATTTGTATGAAAAAGATGGCGTCTGTGTTAGTGACTGTGGTAGTTCATTTTATAAGTTTGATAAGAACCATTCCTGCCTGTCGTGCCCACCTGAATGTTTGCAGTGTAAGCTTGTCAATGCTAAAGATACTCCGCAATGTACAGTGTGCACTCCACCCCTGGTGTTTGACAACAATGCTTGTCTCCAAAACTGCTCTGGTGCAAAGGTTTCTGTTCCAGTCATACCTAAGATTTCTAACAATACGTCTGCAAATGGACCGCTGGTACGACTGAGTAATGGATCGGACTATTTGGAAGGTGTGTTGGAAGTATTTCACCAGGGAGTTTGGGGAACTGTTTGTGATGATGGATGGGACGACAGAGAGACATCCGTGGTATGTAGAGAGCTTGGCCTTGGAACTGCAGACTCTGGTGCATCACTGACTCACATCCCAAGACAATCGTCAGAGTTACCTAATGGCAAACTTTGGCTGGATGATGTTTTCTGCACAGGAAACGAGAAATCTCTCCATGAGTGTCGTCACAGTCCCTGGGGTACAACTAACTGTAGACACGAGGAAGATGCTGTACTTCGTTGCTCAGGACCGGGCGTGAGGACCTGCCAGCAAAAGTGCCCAGACGGCTTTTACCAAAACGTAGGAAGAGCCTGCTCACAGTGCAATGTCTCGTGTAGCACGTGTATTGGCACTGCTGACAATTGCCCAACTTGCTCAACCGGTTATTACAAGAAGAACTACACATGCGTGGGTGATTGTGGACGTGGTTTCTATCTTGCAGTTGACACGTGCAGTAAATGTAATGAAACGTGCGGCAGCTGCGATATGAAGCCAGATAACTGCACGTCATGTGATCCTCCCAGGTTCAAGAACAACACAAGTTGTGTGACGGACTGTGCACCTAGGTACAAACCAACTACCATACCACAAGTACGTCTTCGTGGCGGTCCGACGTCATCTGAGGGACGTGTTGAGGTAATTAATTTCCTCATTAACAATGAGATTATGAGCTTAAAATTTCTATTTACACAATAAAGTAACTATCAGGAACTATCAGGAGCAAATATGCTAGTTTAGTAATTTGGCTATATCAACTAAGTTGAAAATGTAAATTAGCCACCGTAACGAGTTAAAAAGCTGACGTTTCGAGCGTTAGCCCTTCGTCAGAGCGAAGTCTTCGAAGCCCTTCGTCTGACGAAGGGCTAACGCTCGAAACGTCAGCTTTTTAACTCGTCACGGTGGCTAATTTACATTTTTAACTTAGTTGATATGACCAAATTACCTTGTTACCCCCACCGACGAAGCACCACAGTTTCTGCAAAACTCCAAGAAGCGGCCGTAATTTTGTTAATAATGGCACACTGCTACGCTACTCACTATCTATCACAGAATAGATAGTGGGTAGCGTAGCCAATCAGAGCGCGGCATTTGTGATAGAACGCTAGTAGATTTATACTAATAGCTGATATTTGTAGATCACTTTGCAATGTTTGCTAGCCAATCTTTGTGGATTCTCGCTCGCTCTCCCTCCCACCCCTCCCTATTGGTTTGCTAGTTTCTTGGTAAGTCTGGGCTGTGCTCTAGAGGAGCCCGGGTGCCACAGGTGACCAAACTTCTTCTCTGGACGACTGGAAAAGCAAACTTTTTTCATGTCAGCTTAACTCCTGGGCACCCAGGATTTCATGGTTAGAGACCTTTGGGCTCCACATAATTTTTCTTAGACCTCAGCCTTGTAAGTATCGGCCGCTTTTGTCGGGTGGTTCCTGCTTCCACATTTTCCGTGGATACCTCCCTTTAGCTTATGGGTTTTGCTCCTCGCTAACCATTCAGACACCAGTTTCCAAGCTCATCTATTTGTGTTGAGTTTATTGTAAATCTACTAGTTGCTCAGAGCTTTTTTGAAATCCTGGTCACAGACACTTAAATTCACCTAAATTAATGAATAACGAGATAAACCTTCATTTGCTTGACAAACAAGATCAGTAATGTTGTTGTACATGATGTCGTCTCATGCTACTTTCTCCCTTATTTTTGATTCCGCTTCAGATTTATCGCAGTGGCAAGTACGGGACTGTTTGTGATGATTCCTGGGATATCAAAGATGCCAATGTGGTGTGCAGAATGCTGGGAATGGGAAATGCCACGGCTGCTACTGTGCGAGCAAAGTATGGTCAAGGAGTGGGAATTGTTTGGATGGATGATGTAAATTGTACCGGTAAGTACAAGTCGAAAAGGGGTTCGATTACCGCACAAGTCTAACTCGTTATGACATTTTGATGGAAAAGGTATCCCTTTAGCACTCATTTAACTGAAAGAGGTACCCTTTTCACAAAGCTACTTAAGAACACCATATCCGTGGAAATGAAGTTAATGATATGGAGACTTGCTAAATGTTACAATACAGTTGCAAAGTGTGTCAATTTTATACCTGTATGTCCCTTTTCAATGCCTACATGAGAGATATCCTACCCTTTGATATACCTCAACTTGTAAAAACCGACCCTTTTACAGTTATATACCTCACACACACTCAATCGTCTTCCTTCCTGGTGAAACATAGTTTGTCCACTAGCACCCGCTGCCTGACCCTATTTTGAGTACGTGGTGTCCCGCAAGAAAATTGCTCCTGAAAGCTATATAATAAATCCTTTTGATCTCGTCCCATAAACACCCAAAAATTCATAGAAATTTCTCAAATATTCACTAAGTTATCATATGACAATGTGTGTCAAATGGCACTCTTAGGGATAAAAGGGTTAACTGGCTGGCTGTTGCCAAGATGTTGTTTAGGCAGTTGGGATGCACTTCTGGCCTTTGCTGTTGTGGAGAGGTTAACAACAATGAATATATGGACCGTCCAGTGGGACAAAATATAGTCGCCGTTATAGATAGCCGTTATAGAGAGCCGTTAGTAGAGGTTCGACTGTATATGAAATGATGCTGATAGACATCTTCTTCTTCTTCCTCTCAGGAAAAGAACTGTCATTGATTAACTGCCCATTTAGTGGCTGGGGCAATGAAAATTGTGACCATAACGAGGATGCCGGGGTAGTTTGCCAAGGTCCCAGTAGCACCCAAGATTGTGTTTCTGACTGTGACCTGAGTAATGGATCGTTTCTAGACTCTCAAAACGGGTGTGGAAAATGCAGTATAAATTGCTTAACCTGCTCTGGAAATCCAGAAAACTGCACATCATGCCCACCAGAAACGTTTCTTAACAAGACAGGAAACGTGACGTACAATTGCGTGTCAATTTGCATAGAGCGTTACTTTTCAGACCCCGTCACGCGAAGTTGCTTGCCTTGTGACAAGGAATGCTACAACTGTGAAGGACAGAGTGACAACTGTACATCGTGCGATGCAAAAAAATATCTTAGACAATCAAAATGTGTTAAAACGTGCCAGGATAATGAGATGATCCTTCAAGGTGTGGACGATATTCGCCTGGTTGGCGCAAATTCAACAGTTGAGGGTAGAGTCGAGGTTTTTCATGACGGGGAATGGGGCACAGTTTGCGACGACTCTTTTGATCTCAACGATGCACACGTGATCTGCCGACAGCTGAAGCTGGGAAAGGGAGCGGAAGCTCGCTCCAGAGCCAAATATGGGCAGGGAACTGGAAAGATTTTCATTGATGATCTGCAATGCCTTGGCACTGAAAGGAATATAAAGAACTGCCCAATGAGAGCCGGTAGGGGTACATGGCAAACTTCCTTGCATATGGCAGCTGCACCCGTAGTATGAGTGGAAGTCAAAACCAAACTGTCCTAACAAAATGACATGATTATTGTCTTTTTTTCGCAGCTAACGTAAATAAAGATAATGCTAAATTTGCTTTGGACTCTTCTAATACTTAACTCGAAATTTCTGGGTTAAATTTGACGAAGAACAACATATTTTGTTGAAAATAACGCCCTATTTTCCTACCTGGCGGCACTTGACAAACTATGAGCGAGTTCTTGGACATGGGCGACCCGTTTTTCGCGCTAGATTAAAAGCTTGGAGACACAAAATGGTTCGAATTTTCACTTTTACAATCTGATATCATAATATAATGGCTTTTGGAATATTATAAAATCATTTTCTTGAACATTCAATGCCGTTTCCTTTGGGAAAAGTTGCCTGACTGTACTCCTTTTCCTGCAGGCGTTTGACATGAGTACAGTACAGTTTTTCCTGCCTTCTGAATCCTGGTTGTTCATTATTCAAAGTTTGGTGCAGGCAGGATAGTGATGACAGTAAGGATGATGATGACGATGATAAACAACATTTTCTCTCTTTAAGGTGGAATTGGAGCTCACAACTGCAGACATACAGAAGATGCCGGAGTCAAGTGCACTGGTCCAGATATGTCACTCAAATGTACATCTTCTTGTGGCGCTGGTTTTTTCATTGGAAAAGGAAAAAGATGCGAAAGGTGCGATTTGAAGTGCAAGACCTGCAATGGAACGGCATCTTCGTGTAAAAGCTGTGATTTCCCTTACTTTTACACTGCCTCGGATTGCGTGACAAAGTGCCCGCCTGGTTTCTATGGTAATGTCAATGATCGTTCATGTAAACCCTGCGACAAAATCTGCCAGACGTGCTCGGATGGGGAGACTGGAGACAAATGCAGGTCTTGCCCAGATGGCTCATTTCTTAGTAAGTATTTTATATATAAAAAACATATTAAATAAGCGAGTCACATATTAAGTAAGGTAACGTTAGTCGCGTCATCTCGTGTTTTCTTTTTGTCACATCGACGTAAGCTAATGGTATAATCTGGAGTGATAAAAAGGGGTACTACCTGTGTCAACTATCATACATAGAAGTCAATAGTTTGAGCATAAATCGAAACCTCTATAAGTTAACTATGTACATGTATATCGTTTTCATAGTAAATGGTTTGAACCCAAGAGTATCAGTAGTTCGTATAGTGTGATTGTGTCTGGCTGAGGGTAGTTCTGTTGTTGGTGACCAGCAACAGTTACCTTCAGAACTTCCCTCACCTGGACAATCGCACTACGAAGTACATCTTCCTCACAGACACTTTGAAGATGCAAAGAAGCAGCCACATCCATTTTATTAAAAACTGCACACTGCTATGTTACTCCTTATCTGCAACAGAATAGATAGTGTGTCTTGTAGCCAATGAGAGTATGGCATTAGAACGATAGTGTACTTTATGTTATATTATAGATACAAAAGCTACAGGATAGAGCAGCCCGTGTTTTCATTTACCCAAACTATGATTTAGATGCTGCTTGTCATCTGTTCAAACTTCTCGGGTGGAAGTATCTGCATGCCAACTGCAAATGTAACGAGCTACGATGGTTTGCAAGTCTCAGTTCTGAGTTGTAAATTCAAAAGGCGGGAAACCACATTTAATCTATTGAGGCATTGTCTTACTAATTACGTTAACGATTTGGCTTACAGATGGCAGTGCCTGCATCAAAGATTGCGGAGATCTTCGTTCCGTGTCATCACTGTTTCTTCCAAAGCCATCGCGGCCAGTGGTCCGACTAGCTGGGGGCGCCGTAGGAGAGGGTCGCGTTGAGGTGCTGTATGATGGAGTCTGGGGAACAGTTTGTGATGATGACTGGGACTTGACCGATGCAAACGTTGTTTGTAGAGAACTTGGATTTGGGAAGGCAAAAGAGGTCAAACTGCATTCCTTTTTTGGCAAGGGTGAGTCTGTGTTTTTCTTAGCGTGACATGAATGCATTTGCGTGACAGATCACGCGAACGAATTTGGATTTGGGAAGGCAAAAGAGGCCAAAAAAGCATTCTAGTCTTGGCAAGGTTCGCTTAGCGTGACATGAATTTATTTGCGTGACAGATCACGCAATTCAGCTAGTTTTGATCTGCTGACATAGTAAGCTTGTGTTTATTTGTTTTGGTTTTGAAGGAAGCGGTATAATATGGATGGATGACGTTGGCTGTGTCGGCTTTGAGTCTTCGCTGACCCATTGTCGTCATTCCGGCTGGGGACTAGGCAACTGTGATCCAACCCACGGTGAGGATGCTGGTGTAGTGTGTGACAATACAACTGTGGAGGAACTCAGCAATAACTTCTGTAGGGAGGTCAATTATGGTTCATGCGATGAACTACAGGTATGCAAAACAAGATTGATATATCGACTCACTGATTGACTGACTGACTTGACTGACAGACTGACTGACTTGATGACTAACTGACTGACTGACTAACTTGATTCTTCGCCTTCTACGGGTATATTACAAACTCACAATGTGACCAGGTCCCAGATGGCTTGATAGTTCAGTCGGTAGAGCACTGCACCGGTATCGCAGAGGTCGTGGTCTTGTATCCTGTTTGGGCCTGAATTTTTTTCAGGCTATGACTGCGATGATCAATCATGTCTTGATGACTGACTGAGGGACTTGATGACTGACTGGCTGACTGACTGACCAACTGACTTGATGACCGACTGACCGTCTTGATGACTGACTGACTTGATGACTGACTTACTGACTCAATGACTGACTGGCTGACTGAGTAACTGATTTGTTGCTAGGTGTTCATGATCAAAGTGTGGATATGTTATCCAATTGATAACCTCACTTCATAATGATTTATCTATTGTGTAGTGCAATGTCCATTCCCTAAACAACAATATTAAGCTAGGCTTGTTACACTCCTTATCTTTTTCGCGTTCCTATTCTAAACACTCACTTTTTGAAGGTGTGTGACAGTCATGCGAAAGTCATGTGTGTGGACTTGGACCTGTATACCCAGGAAGGTGTAGAGGAATCCGTGTGTATGCAGTGCCCAGATGGTTTCACAGGAGATGGGCAGCAGTGCAGAGGTATATAATGTGAAGTCACTTTTCTTAGGAGTTGGGCCTTAAGCATAAGCCAGAAATAAGAATAACATTAATTATATCTAGTCTGGGTTCTTCTGTTAAGCATTCAAACTTGGTTACCTTAAGACTAATCATATTTCAATTCTGACATTACATTGCGCCAAAATGACATCAAAATTTTAAATTTACATGCAACTAAAACAAACATGACCTCGATGTCATATATAAAACCACCTATTAATCTACAATGGGCGACGAAAGTGTTGAGACACTTAGCGGAAGAATTTAATTTTTCGAGCTTCTTGGAAACATTCCCCCCTTCCCCCTGGACAATGTTGAGTTTTGTATTCCTTAGAGTACACAGTTTACCGCGCCAACACAACATTGAATTGGGGGACCGGGGGTATCAGAGAACTAACGCTAGATGACGATGAAACAGAGTAAGTGATTAAATATTGAAAAGCGTCAATTTCTAAAGTGTCTCAACTACTTTTGTCGCCCATTATGGCTTGCTGGAACCATACTAAGGAATATTGTTGGGAGTGGGGAGGGAGGGGGAACAGGGGGGTCAGAATCTCCCGCCTCCCGTATCCTGCTCTCCCGCTTCCCGTACCTTTATCTCCCGCCTCCCGCCCTTTTCCGTGTTGCTCCCGTCCCCTGTAAATTGG
>OMLO01002888.1_pt1 | contig 14066 bp, 10 predicted proteins | sample 1674811 | NCBI WGS metagenome assembly OMLO01 (sample SAMN06265003, study PRJEB25207) | coral metagenome | isolation source: Coral host | place: Mexico:La Bocana,Puerto Morelos, Mexico | collected 2008-11-13
AGAATCAAACGTGAATCAAAGGAATCAAATGACAACTGTAACACAAAACTTAGTCACGCAAAGTCACGCATTTACAATGTTTTTAGCAGCATTCTTTTATATTTGTCTAGTGTATCATTGTTATTACATGTAAGTTCATGTAGCTTCCCTGATACTTCATGGTAAACAGAATTTTTCTCTTTGGCTGGTTTGTTTAACCCATCCACCGAAAGGAATTTTAACAAATGCCTCTTTTTCTTTTTCAATACTCAATTTAACTGCCTCTGTCCCCCTTTCACTATCCTTTCCCCCCACAACCACTAATCTCCCCTAACAGCTTGGTTATCATTTTGGAAGATGGAAGTTGTTCAAGGTTTGGTTTCTTATGTCACTAATGTTGATCACATTCGTTCATTGATTGTCTGTAGTTCATTGGTACTTTCTTACACTTTTTTCCTTGCAGACATTCAATCTTGATGACAGAAAAACCAAGAAATCCTTGCCTACATCAGTGGGTAGAATAAATAAAATTAGCACTGAATCTTCTGAGTCCAAAACATCTGTTGAGCTTGTGACGGGAAAATGGAACATCATGTTTGAAACTCATGCTGGCAATGACACGACTCACATAAAGAAGAACAAACCTGATGAATTACAGGTATAACTTCTGGACCTCTCTTTGGTTTTTGATTTATTTTTTTGATGTGACTTATAAGATGTATGATGTATTTTTGGCAGTTTGTCATGGCAGAATCACATTCAAAGTTATTAGCAGACATGCTGGAATCTCATGCAGTTCATGATTTCTGTCTTGTTGGACCAAAGGTCAGCATTCCTGCTATTTTGTTATGTTTTACTTGTAATTACTTTGTTACACTTCAACTTAAAATTTTGAGGTTGGTTTTTGTGAAACCTTCCACACCTTTATGGGTGTAGTTTTTAGTTGACTTGAGAACTTGTATCATGTACATGTAGATGCGTCTGAGAAGGAACACAGTGTATTTCAATACAGCAGATAACATTTTGGATGTTGTCTTGTTATTTTGGATGACTTGCCAACTGGAAGAAAAGTGATTTTATTGTTATATTTGAATTGGAAATATTTTAAACAGATGGATAAGTGTTTATGTGGACTTTCTCAGACAAAGGGTTTGAGCATTGCAGACATTTTTTCTCATTGCAAGCTCAGCTTTTATTAACCAACTTGTGAGCATGCCTATTGTAATGAAAGAAACTTGCAATGATGTTGTTTTTTGCCTTACAAGTTCAGAATTCATTCTGAAATATCTGTTATCTTGCATCATGTTGAAAATAATTATGTTCTTATGTGATCCTTCTTTTATAGGGTTGTGGAAAAAGTGTGCTGGTGCAACAGTTTGCCAATTTTCTCGGTTACAATATTGAACCTGTTGTTCTTTACCAGGTACAATGTAAAAGCAATGCTCAGTTAACATGTTGTGTAACATTGATTATAGTTCAGTTGGAGATAAACTCATTTTAAGACGGAACAATTTTTATTGCAATTCCCAAGCTGAAACCACTTATTAAATTCACTGCTTCATGTTTTGTAAGTTGCATTTCTGTAGCTTAGTATTTATCTTTATTCCTCAATTCAACCTATGCCTGAAAACATGCAGTTTAGTAGGAACAAGTAAGATTCTTTGTTTCAAAATGCTCTTTTCAAATTTAACCTCGCCTACATATAACCCATACTGCTAAGATGGACTAATTTGCTTTTATCCAATGGTCCAGGACATGACTGCAAGAGATTTACTCCAGCAACGTATTACTTTAGCCAATGGCGACACAAGCTGGCGGTACTCACCCCTAGTAATGGCTGCTCTGGAGGGAAGCATAGCAGAGTTGGATGGAATTCACAGAGTGAATCCTGGGACACTTGCTGTTCTGCAAAGGTACCTGGGAAGAGGCATGTCGTAGAAGGGATCTAGAAGTACACATGGGTATTTCTAAAGGTGGCTCAAAACAGTTCCCAGTAGTTATATTTTGATGGGTCATTATAACCACTCTTGATGCTACCATCATGATATCAAAAAACTGCCCAATCATTGGTGAACACCTCTCATTCATGTTTGTGAAAGTGTTGAAAATTTGAAGTGGCTCTGAATCCCTTGTACAGTGTACTGATTTTTTTTAAACTTAGCCAAAGTTGCATCTTATCATGCTTTAATATAAACAAATTTCACCACGCCATTTTTGAATTACTTACTTACTTACTGCCCATCATGCCTGTGCGACACAAAGGGCAGGAAATTACATTTTGAATTACAAGCTCCTAATGCTGTAATTAAAAGTGTTTTTAGCAGTTCATACTGTTGCTATGGTAACCTTTTGTGTCACAAACATGATAAAACATGCTCACCAATGATAGGACAGTTTTTCGATATCAGGATTGTAGCATCAAGTGATAAAGAGTGGTTATAATGACCGGTCACATTCCAAGTGCTGGAAACTGTTTTGAGCCACCTTAAACCACAATAATTAATTATCTTTCTATGCTCTTGAGAAAAATATGCATTCCAGAGGGCTGAAGCCGATCCAGGATTTTCCAGGGAGATAGCTAGTACCTTGGGGTGGCGGAATCTTTTCTAAAACGGGGATGGCTAACCACCATAGGGGGGGGGGGGGGGGGGGGTGGGGGGGGAAACTACTTCTGCAGTCACTTCACATGTAATTTCCTCACAGAGTTCTTTGCCTTTCTTACCTTCAGTATACGTATGAAAACAAGTATGCATGTGACTTGAAAAATGTTAATGCCCAGGATCTACCAATCTTTTTCTCAAAACTCTATTTTCTTCTGGGCAGCATCATATTTTGATCTGTAGGTAGCGTGTGGGTTGACACTGACATGTTAGAGAAAAATTAGACAATGATCACCTTTGTGAGCAGCTCAGCTTTGATAAGGTGATTCATCCTTTCTTTTTTACCTAAGGCTCATCAGTGAAAGGGAACTATCTCTTTATGATGGAACAAGACTGTTGCACCATGACAGATATCAAGTGTTAAAGAAAGACAACAACTGGTCAGATGAAGAAATGGTCTCCAGGTAAGTCGAAATTTTAAACTAGTTGCCCTCTCTGTCTGGAGTACAAATGGCCACTGACAGAAGCGAATTACTGAAGCAACCAGATAGAAAACCTTGCCGGGTGGGACACTGTGATGAAGTAACATCCCATCCAGGGAAGAAGCAATACTTCTAGATACTCCATGCTACAATGCCATAAGTACATGTAGCTTAGAACAGAATTTACCTTGCTTTTTTTTCCTTTTCAGGGGAATCTTGTGCATTCATCCATCATTCCGCATCATTGGATTGGCTGAGCCTCCTGTGATTGGCAGCTCTCAACCTCAGTGGCTAAACTCAGAACTGTTGTCTATGTTTCTGTTCCATCATGTAAGTCCACTCTCCAAACAGGAAGAAGCGCAGGTGATATATGACATGGTAAGAGAAAAGGCGGTTCCGTCTTTGATATAAAAGTTTACAACTATGGGAAAAAGGTAGTAATAGGTCGTAACAGACTAAGAAATAACGAGTATCTATGGTGCTAAGTCTTCATGACATAAGTAAGCTTAGAACTGAGATCAATTTTACATTGCAAGCTGTGTAAAGTATTATGTGCTACAATGTTGGTGGTTCAGTTAGCTCATTTACAATGTAACTCAATAACGAGCCAAACAAGACGGTTTACATCCCAAAGCTTGCACCTCCCTGCCCCGCCCTACTGCCACTAACTGTTTCGAGGGCGGTTTGCATGACAATCTCAGACCATGAATGGCCCCTGAAGCCTATGGTTTAGATAGACCCTGATATCAAGTTCTTAACTTGGCTAGGTACCAGGAGCTCCGCGTGATGTCATGGACAAGCTGCTTGATCTTACTGGCAAGCTACGATCGTCAAAGGATCCTACGGTGAGTTTAAGGATTCGCGCAGTCTATCGTTGCTATGAATTGTGGCACTGTTATGAGTACAGAGAGGACTATTTACTCTCGACACATATGTCTAGGGTGGAGAAAACGAAAGAAATTGTTCTTTCTGGTTGACGCGTGACACTTGAATGGATGTAAACGTTCAAGTGAAAATAAAAATTGAAATGGTAACGTAGAAACATGTCAAAGTGTCATCTTGTGAAAAATCGCAAACGTTTCTGCCCTTCTTCAGTTTAAAGCCATTAAATGTTCGGTTCGCTCGACTGACAACCCTCTGCCATAACTTCTTCTAAAACTCCAAACTCTCTTTCATCAGTCATCTCTCTGAGGTAAGGCTTAATTTATGATTAATACTGTAAAGCCTCGGATTGTTCTTTGTCCTTCTTTAATGTTTTCTCTGATGATACACAGGTTTCATCCATTGCGTCGTCACTGTCCACCAGACAGCTTCTCCGTATTGCACGTCGCCTTGCAAATTACCCAGCTGAAGATCTCGAGCATTCCATCCAGAAGGCTTGTTTAGCAAGGTACGGCTCTAAATCCGTAAAGAATTGCTGTAGAGGCTCTTGCTTATAAATGATTGGAATAACCAAACATAAACACTTACACAACACAGTGAATCACTGATACAAACTGGAAGCCACACCAAGCGCAGGAAAGCACCAAGTTGCAATAAGTGTCTTGCTGCTTTGATTAGTTGGGTATTCGACATGCGTTTTTTAAACCAATCAAATAGAATCAAGAGCACGCTTTTACGCTGAGGAAGAATGCTATGAAAATTTAACTTTCTCTACTTCTCAGATTTTTACCAAGGCTGGCTGCTTCATCGCTGGAAAAAGTCCTGAGTGATTCTGAAATACACGTCCAGAAAGATCCTTCTGAACAAGAGCCAGTAGATGCCACTGATGTTGTTTGTGAGTTCATTCAGTTTTACCTTCCTTTTGTTTTCAAAAAGATTCTCGAGGAGTTTTTAAGTAAGACAAGTACATTTAACAGGTTAATGAAAACGAACTGAACCACAAGCAACCTTTCGTATGCCGCTACTGCTAAACTTGTCAGAGACAAGTTGCTTTACAACATAGCTAGCAACACAGCAGAGCCGCGCTATCAAACTTAGTAGTTGTTAAGAGTCAGGCAAGTGTTTTCAAGTCGGTTACTCGGTAACACTGGGTATGTGGTATCGTGACTGAGGTAATGTTAGGAGTGCTGTTTTCATCACTGTTTGTAGGTGAAATCAAAGATGGCGAACTTCACATTGGTCAAACAACAGTACCGGTCTATAACCCAGAGAACAAAACTAAAGTTCCTGATGTGCTGTTTTACGAAAATCATCAGGTAAGGAATGTAATTTTTCTGTTTCTTTTGCTATCCGGGCTTGACAGAGGTGTAAGTTTTCGTATTATTTTGATTTTTTTAACCTGAAGAATGACTGTAATAAATCCCCCTGATTCTCCCATAAAATGCCGCGATTTAGAATTTCTTTCTCGTTGTTTTAGCATCTGAACGTTATGGAGGACATGTTAAAAGACTTCATGCTTGGGGAACATTTACTACTCGTTGGAAATCAGGTATAAAACGGAAAACGGTTGCTTCAATAAACAAAAACCCTGAATGACCTGAATATACGCATTCAAATCTCTTCAGCTCTACAAAATAATAAAGGAGCTTCTCTAAGGTTTAATTTGCTATGGCAAGCACGCTGTATATTCCACAATATGAAGTTTCATGGACTCTGTCTTTCTAGAATGAAATGTGCCCCCCCCTTTACTCACTTCTTATACGGTTGAAGACTTGAAAGACAAATTCAAACTTGTGCACGATTATCAGAGGCGAAAAAGGCCTGATCAGAAGCTAGTGTTGCTTACGTCTGGTTTGGATGGCGTCAAACTTTTAACATAAAATTACAACAGATTCTCTGTTGTGTTAGTAGATTTAGTTTTACGCCACCTTGTAGTGCCAGTAGAATGGATTGATAAGTCTGTTTCACTACGTTAGCCCAGCTGCCAGAAACCTGTTTGATGTTATTTTTATTTGTATATCCAGGGTGTTGGGAAAAACAAGATTGCTGACAGATTTTTACATCTGTTAAATCGTCCACGGGAATACATTCAACTACACAGGTTTGTATTGAAATGAGATTCTTGTCCAACTCTAGATGCGCTTCTAAACAGCAAGAAACTAATGTGTTTTTAGCTCGTGTGCGTCGAAAGTCAAACGAGATGAAATCCTGTTGCTTGAATTAGAGCAGTTTTCTAAAGCTTGACCGTCGTAAAACCGTTGAAAGCTAAAGTAATCGCACCTAACCAATCACCGGCAACGTAAAAAGTGTAGCGAACCAATCACAATTCGGGAAAAAGAAACAAAAAACCAACCTACACAAAAACCAAAAATCAACTTTTCCTAACGAGTGTGTTGAACCTGTATGTCAAACATGTAAGGAGTTTGACCAACATAAACTTAAGGAGGAGGGATTATCAACCATTCTAACGTGGCAACAGAGTCCTGAGTCAAGTTTTTTTCCCTATAAACAGAAGGCATAGGAAGTCAGCACACTAAAAATTCGCTTGTTGTTGTTGTTTCACCGTCACAGGGACACCACAGTACAGTCTCTCACGCTTCAGCCGAATGTTCAAGATGGTGTCATTATTTACGAAGACTCGCCGCTGGTCAGTAGTAGGGTGTTCTCGTGGAAACATTTCATTTTAAATAAGAACTTTTTGGAAACTTCTTTAGAGAAGTGTCTCTGTTATGCTTTTTTTCTTTACTATCCACACTACGCCCTAGGAATTAGAAAACGCGGCTTTATTTCTGCGATTAGGCCTTCTGTCCACACTATTCCGTCACGACAACGGAGCTTTTCGAAAAGAAAACACTCTTGAAATCAGAGGGATTTGGAAACGCCGGTTTTGTGTTTTAGTGTGGGCAAAAAACATTTTGAAAACAGAGCTTTTCGAAGACTATGACGTCCTGCTAATCACGTGATTTCACGGCCCGAGTTTTCTTCAAACCCAATCCAAAATGACCAGTGATTGTTACATATACAAATTTCACGTGCATAAGTGTAAACTGGGTCTAAGTCTGTGTTCTTCAGCAATAACCCTTTTGTAGACGTTAGTGTTGGGTGGAAAAAACGTCTTTAGTCAATCAAATATAATAAGTTATACTACTTTAGAGAGATGTTTTGGCCATTTTTGGATTCATTTGGAGTTAGGTTGAGTGACTCCATTGTAAGGAAATAGTTATTGTGATGACGCCCCATTTTCCTCAAGTTTTTCTTTCCCTATCTGTAATTTAATGTTGAATTTATTTTCCAGGTTCGCGCGGTTAAGTTTGGTCACGTGTTAGTTGTTGATGAGGCAGACAAAGCACCTACTCACGTGACCTGCATACTAAAGTCATTGGTCGAGAGTGGAGTGATGGTTCTTGGAGATGGTAGACGCATTGTGACGGGTAAGTGAGGTATCTTGTGCTTTAGTGATCTTAAACTTGACAGAAAACAAGTTAAACAGGTTTCTGTATATTTTGACAGGTGATGGCACAGCTCCTCTTCCTAGTAATGCTATCAGAGCTCATCCGGACTTCAGAATGATTGTTCTCGCAAATCGACCAGGATTTCCTTTCTTGGGGAATGACTTCTTTGGAGCTCTCGGTAAGAGATTTTAAATTATTTTGCTTCCTACCCATATTATTTGTTTGCTATTCTTTCGTCCTGAGCTGATTTTGCTCATAAACCAGTTTTCCTTTTCATCCTATGTTCAGTCTCTTATTTTTTCCATTGTGCAAAACAATGTTCTTCACTTGTTCTTACTATATATAGGTGACATATTTAGCTGTCACGCAGTGGATAATCCAGACTTTGAGTCAGAAATGGTAAGCTCACAATTTCAATTCTCCTTACTAACTACCATACAATTCTTTACGTTTGGGTATGAGATTTAGATGTTGATCGCTTTCTTAAGTTGTAAGGTTCAATCATGCGCCTCACGTAGTCGAAAAATCTATAGGAGAATCTTTGTTTACAATACTTGCTTCATTAGCGTATGTTTCTGATGGAGCTACAAAAATATTAGTTCTGAATATTGAAAGAGAACAGTACGATTAACTGTCCCAAGGAATTTGAGCCCGATCAATTGAATCCTCTTTTTGTGAAGTGGGTTCAATAACTCGAAATTTTAAAAAGAATGTATGAGGTCATTAGCGCTTTTGCCAGGCAGGAATTTTGCAGTTTTTGGAAATTTCTCCTCAATGATTGCACCATGAAGAGCCAAAAATGTCAACAGTTACTAAGTTTAATAGGCTCTTTAAATGTTTGTGGATATTGATTTATGGGCTATATAGCTACTCTGCCATCCCCTTGTCATCCTGCTCTTTCTCTGCTGTACTTTTCGTTAATCTCTCGTGTTGTTCGACTCTCCTTAAGGCAATGTTAAGTAAGTACGGTCCCAGTGTTCCACAGGAGCTTCTGCATAAGCTGGTGAACGCGTTTGGCGAATTACGATCCCGAGCTGATCAGGGTTTGATCTCATATCCTTACTCCACTAGAGAGGTGGTCAGCGTCGTAAAACACTTGCAGGTAACAATAGCACCGTCACGTAATGTGTGTTATGTTATTTATGTCACTCAATTAGTCACACAATGTATATTAGATGTTGTGCGTCAGGTAACGGTAGTCCCATTTGCACGTAATGAGTATCATGTGATGTGAGTCACGTATGCTGAGTTAGCAGTAAGAGCACGTCACGATACGTAGGTCATGCCGATCTTGCTGAATAATTCTTCCAGTAAAGTCAGTGCTCATAACTGTTCCCTCTACTGATAAACGGTGACCCAAGAATTTAGTTGATTTTCATTTCTTAGTTGTTTCTGTCTTACTAAGGACCCCCGGTTTATGTGTAGGACTCTAACATTTCTTGGAGAACAAAAAGGGGGGTTCTCTTATCAGTAGATTATTTCACGGAACTAATTTATTTAATGTAATTTATTTACAGGCTTTTCCCGATGAGGGCTTGGCCAATGTCGTCCGCAATGTGTTCGATTTCGATTCATATCACCCGGAAGTGAAGGAGGTGGTAACAGAAGTACTTCACAAGCATGGGATCCCTGTGGGCGCCTCCACCAGGAATATCAACTTGTCGAAAGAGTAAGAACGAAATGTTAGCTTACTGAATTCGTGAAGAAAAGCAGGTCTTTTGCGAAACTTGGATTTCAAATATAATTTAATTTCCGATGAGTAAATATTGCATTCTCTTCCCGATGAAGAATTCACTTTTCATTCAAGGAAATGATTTGGAAAATATATCACAGTAACATTTTGTAATCTCTGTGATCGGGCCACTGAGACAACAAAACCTGATCACAACGCAGGACGGAAACAAAATATTGCCAACTAACTTCGGTTGATTGATTGAGTCAATCGGAAACGATTAAAATTCAAAAGAATACCAATGAACTAAGGACTGTTTTGTTTTCATTCAGCCTGTGATTGCAGGATCTCGTTGGCACCGTTTCAATGGTGGTACGGAAAAGAACTGTTAAGCTTGTAATTAAAGGGTAAATCCAAGTCAAATAAAAGAAAGTAAACTCTGGTTATTACTGCCTCTTTATTTGTCTTGTTTGAGTTCAGATGGAGCATATATTCCCTTTAAAGGACCGGAGTTAATTGATTTGTACTGCACTCCTTGAATACTGTCGTCGAGAGCGATTAAAGGAGGCCTTGATCGATCAGAGTTTATTTTAAACTGTTTCATTTTCCAGTTGTCTCACGTTGCGGAGAAACCGAGCGTGAGGCAAGTGGAGAATAAACTTCTGATTTACGGACCTTTATTTTTTACATGTCACCTTCATAGCCTAATAGCTTTCGTTGTTCATGATTTCTGTGATATGTCGTGTCCAGGTTTCCTCTGCCTACACCAACCCTGGTCTCCACCTGGAGAATTCCTGGTGACGAGGATGGTTTCAATGCTGGAATCAACTGTCCAGTGGAAGAAAGAAAACTTAAGATCCGGGTTAGTTCAAATGTACTCTTTGACTTACATACTCAAAAATGTTTGCTAAGGTTCAGGAAAAAAATGTCCTGCTTTTCGACTATCCTCGCACCTCTTGTCATTACATTTTCCCTATTTTGGTGGTTCAACAAGACGAGATCGCCTTGTTGATGATTTTCTTTATTCTCTTTACCTGTCTGCCTCCCAACGTACTCATATTATGAGAAGTTAGATCTTCATCGCTCTTCGTATTCATCCAGAGGGGTTATACCAACATTAATTGTTGCTTCTTCATTATTAGTTGGTTGGCCCAGCACATAATTATTAGAAGCTTTGACATGTTTTTAGGTGAACGAGTTGTTGTTATTCGTCTTTAGGGCCCTGTTAGTATCCCAGTAAAACCTAGAGAATTAGAGCGCTTCAACGATCGTTCGTACGGCTTCTCTGAACAAGTCGGTCATTGGGACCTTCCGATGCACGAGGGAGGAGTGGTAATGAGTGTTGCTGCTGGACCTGGTAAGAGGTTGCCAATGGCAATGATCACAGGCAATAATTAGCGAGAAGCTTGAAGACAAGCAATTGTTAGGACTTGTTATGTTTGTTATGTTTCGTAGACGCAATCAGAAAACGCATAGCTTTGGAGGCTGGTATGAGAAAACCTTTGTTGGGGGAGGGAGGGGGGTCATGCTGGCGTCCTATTTTGCGTTCTCAGCCGGGTAGTAGCAGTGGCAGTGGTATCAACGCCAAGTAAACCAGGCTGTAACATGTCTCCAACATCTCTCTCAGTTAGGTATGTCGATTTACGTCTTATTGTTTGCAGATCTTGCTGACCAGTAATCGACAACCCTGGGCGCCCCTATCTTCGAAAAGAATTAAGCCTACTGGAAGCTGAAATAATTGTTTTCTATTTTCCTTCATAACATAACAGCGAAAGACGATGTTGAAATTGTAACTTGAATGACGAGGTCTTGATTTGATTTGTTCCCAGGAGGAAACAAAGGAGACTGGATCCACATCCTGGCATTCAACCCAGTCTCCCTCTACTCACAACAGACCAATCAGGATACAGTATTATGTATGGACCTGTATGAGATGTTTCCGCGGTCTAGTTACGCGGTTCCCCAGCTCAAAATGGCGGCCTTAGGAGGAGACCTCCAAGGTCAGGTGGTTGTTCACGAAAAGGACTCAAATTCGTTATTTCTATTAAACCCTGCAGGAAAGGAGCTTCGAGCCCTTAACTTTAAGTCCATTGTTGACAGCACGAAGGAGAAACTTACGCGTCATTTTTCGGTTGAAAAGGGAAAATTTGTAATGAGTTCAGAATTTTCCCACGAGAACATAATTATTGTTTATCAAGAGGATAGCAATAAAATGGATGTAGTGGATTTAATTAACAATACAACCCAACATATTACCATGCCGTTTATCATTGGACAGTTTCATCCGTTCTCCCGCGACTTGTGGCTCGTGTGTGAGACTGGCACCGACCGGAAGTACCTACTGACAAAACCATACCCAGAAGCGCCTGCTCCTTGCGTTCTTCATCCAGTTGAAAGCAGTAACTTGAGCGGAGAGGAAAATGATCAGTGGAAATCAATATCAACTCGAAGTTTACCACCCGAAGCTCTTTCCTCAATTGTCAGAGAGGAGAAAAGATCAAGAAGTAATCGATTATTGGTCGGTTCCGAAGACTATGCGACTGTGGCGGTAGCACAACCAGATCAAATGATTGAAAAGTCGCCGGTCAGTTTTTATTCGTTTCAGAGGGAAAAGCGAAACAAAGCCGTACAATCAGGTATGAAGGTAATTTTAAGCGGCTATTTTAGTCCAATTCCGATAAAGGCGATCGGAAATGAAATATCTGTCGATCTATTTTCTTACCCAGATCCCACAAAGAAGGGGTCTGCTCCTCTCTGGGCAGGCGTAAGAGTTCTGGGTACTACAACCAGGAGCGGTCTTAAAGTGAACGATTGGTTACGTTCTGGTGATTAAATAAAACGTTGTCAACTTCAAGTCTGAAAAAGACTTATGATACAAAATACCCTTTATTTGCAAACTTCAAGCTACGTTATTAGAAACATTACACCCGCTTTACGTTTTTATACGTACATCGACGACATCTTTCGTCATGCTATATAAACGGCTGAAAGACCGGTATTTTGTTTCGGTTATTGGTGCAAGAAATGACAAATAAGTGAAACTTGCTGTCCTCAAATGGCTGAAGATGATTGCGCACTTTGCATGTTTCCCAACTGACGGTATAATTCAAACGATTTTAGTGCAGTCAATTAGCTCTCAATAGTGACTTACAGTAGAAGTGTGTCGCTGCCATGTTTAATATTTGCAAGGTAGAAACATTCAACAGTATTTATTTCTTCCGGAATAACTGCTTCTTCCTCTTCTTACTTTTAAAGTAAATTCTATGGACAAAGTTATCTCAGATGACACAGTCCCTCCCCTGTGTCTTCCTGCCACGGCCCAAGTTGTCCGTTTGGTCCCGGGTTCTTCTGTTCCCAAGATCGAAGATCAAATAACGAAAGATGATGAAAATCCTAATCACTTCAGGGCGCAAAGCCCGTTGGGATACATGGAGGTTACTGATGTTGTTAGAAGGTAGTTTCGTGTTTGTTTCTTTATAAAGGTGTACATTGTGTAACAGTTTAGGTAAAGCAAGTATAGCCGGCTGGTCAGTCTAAGCTTTGTTTTCGCCTTTGGTGCGTTTATACGTGTACACGAGTGTTGCGTGACGTGCCGGTTAGCGACAGCGAAGGAACTAGTCTGATACCGAAGTGAAAAATATCAATATTGAGAACTTTGCTGGAAAACAATTGCGTTGACAGTCGTTTGTTTGTTTGTCCAAGGTTAGCCTATTAACGTACACAGATGTCTGCCTCTGTTCCCACGCCCCTGCTATCTTGGTTCCTTTTGGTACGGTATTCTTATATGGCGATAAATAGCAAGCAGAAATCCGTCTGAGTTTGTGAGCTAGTTTGTGAGCTGTTATCTAGAAGCTTCCTTTTTTGTAATACTCCTTATGTGGCTTTCTTTTCGACTGCAGGTCTGTGCGTTACATTCCATTCCCAGGCCGTCACGACCTATCTTTGTACGCGCGTTTGGCGGGAAAACCCTTGGTAATGGCGCCAACAACATACGAAGGTGTTGTAACAGTGGACGTAGCCGGGCGTGTAAGGCTGTGGGAGACTGGTGTGGCGAATCTTGTACGGTCATTAGAGAAATGGAAGGGACTCATTGGGGAGGACTATCAGGGCCCCTTACAGGTTGGACATTTTTTAGCGAGAAGTAATCAGTGAAGGCAGTTGAACCTTGAGGTTAACGAAGTTTGTTCTTTCTGCCATAGGTTAATTATTCTAGGGAAAGTGGAGAGGACGTCACGAGTCCAAAACATGGCAAGGTGGGGTGAATATTAACGTTTATTTGATGTTGTTTCTTATGATGAACACTTTGAAAACACAGCTGCCTATCGCGCGCAAATAACCTGTAGTCAGGGGCATTACATAGATCTCTGTAGAGCCAAGTCAGCAGTTTTACCTCAGACGTTTTTCAATGGGGGGTGAGAAGGGAGAAGAATAGAGCGCGTAAAGAGATACGTTTGTTTGCTTTCTTATGTTCCTAACCGGTTCTTTTTCCCCTTCCAGGTGGACCCTAGTAATGCACCTCATGTTGGCGGGAACACTTGGGCTGGGGGCACAGGGGGCCGTGATACAGCGGGGCTCGGTGGTAAAGGGGGACCTTATCGGCTGGATTCAGGACATGACGTGCATCAGTTATCCGATGAAGAGAAGGACGCAGTCCCTGAAGACGTCAAGCGAGCTGCGCGCGAGATGGGTCGCCGTGCATTTAAGCAGAGGTGAGGACTTGCTATGGGGTAGACTTTGAGATTCAAAGCTTTATGATTTTTCATTCAGAAAAGGGTTTAGAAGCAGTGTATTTTTAGCAAAGATTCTGAAACGACTATTTGCCGCTAACATCCAAATTACCTACGAAATTAGTAACATAAAGGGACGCTACAGGGCCGGATAATTTATAATGGTAATTGAACTGAGTGGAGTGCAATTTGGTCAGAAATCAAATCAAAATCAAAATCAAAATCGAACGAGCGCGCAGCGCGAGTTCGATTTGAAATCACAAGTATGATTT
>OMLO01002889.1_pt1 | contig 14064 bp, 7 predicted proteins | sample 1674811 | NCBI WGS metagenome assembly OMLO01 (sample SAMN06265003, study PRJEB25207) | coral metagenome | isolation source: Coral host | place: Mexico:La Bocana,Puerto Morelos, Mexico | collected 2008-11-13
TGCCGCGAGTTCTGGATTCGTTATGTCTACTAAGATAGGAGTCAACATCTATATCTACAAGGTCGTGACTCATTTTACATAGTAATGTAAGTCGGAAAAATTTACAACTTGGGCAAGCTTATAAAAATGTGTTTGAACGTCTTTGAAGTAGTCAGTTCCCCAGGAATAAAAGAAAAATTATTTGATCAGTTTTATTTCCAAACAACAAAGCAATTAAACCCTGATTTATGTTTTTGATAACATGGGGAGCTCTATCTCTGGCTTCGAATTAAGCATTGCGTATTGTGGAAATTCCAACAGTCGCAGTGAAAATGGATGGAAACCTTTCAAGATCAAAAAGTTTTTACGCAGAAAGAAGTTATGTTCTAAGAAAAAGGAGCAGACGCTGAAGTCGTTTTCCAACACGTTACTGGCTTTGTCTACGCGTAGCATGCCGCATACTAATATGCTTATATACCGGTATTCGCTCGTGTGGTGTAGTCATTTCTCGGTCTTAATCAAAGTTTGTCAATAGTTTAACAAAGGTCAGCAGGCAATAATAGATTAAAAGCAGATATCATCTCAGTCCCTGGAGATTTTTTGTCTTCTGTTAACAAACATCAAACTGTTTGTGCTCTGTTTGTGCTCTTCACGATCTTCGGAAGCATGCTGTCTCGTCGGTAAATACATCGGAATGAATGAGTAATGAGTAAGAGCAATGGATTGAATATATGAATACTTAACAACCCTAAATATGGGGGTACACACTTAAAGCGGTGTGAAGTTGTCATGCGTGTATTTAGACATGATCAAGAACCCAGTAGAATACCGGAAGCTACTCTGAAATGTCTCAGAAGAGGGGAAGGAAACTAAAGGAATTTGTTTATGAGCGTATTCGCCTAAGCATACTGAAGTCCTCTTGGCTACGTCGTTATGTGAAGGTTAGAAGAGTTACAAAGAATGTTTGTAAGCTTCATACAAAGAGAGTAATTATATTAAATAAAGTTGCACAACATGAGAAGAAGTATTTGTTGAATTGTTCTGTGAGGATATATCAAAGGATAATTACATTGAAGTAGAGAGCAAGTCGGTATTTATCAATGTTTTCTTGTAATAAACCCATGTGTCTTTATAAGCGTCAGACACACATATCAAACTATTGTAAATTCCAACTGAGTTCAGATATAGAGAAAAACCCTGGTCCTACTCCAGTGTGCATTGACCCTATAATATATGATTGACAATAACAGCACCATATAGCTAAGCTAATGAGGTGGTATTTGGACAAAGTTCAGGACAACAATGTGTTACAATGAAACAAGGAATCAATTCTGCTAATCATCTGGTGTCAATAATGAATATTGGAAATCGGTTGTATTCAAGTTTGTCTCAGTTAACCAGACAATCATTTTTAATGCAGACAGAATTACTCACACTTTTAAATGTGCTTGAGACTGACTATGAACTTCAATAGTGAAAGCTACACTGCCAGCAGACAAATATAAACACGTGTAAAATTATTCATGACCAGCAATTACCAAATTGCGTGACAACAGCTTTAACCCTAGTCATGTTTGGGTTTTCTGCCTGTTTGTAACTCTACCTGTTTCAGTAGTACTTCTTACACAAATTACTACGCTATATCATTAAGAGTAGCCCGAGTAAAGCCCAGTACGTGTCTAGTTAATGTTTCAATAAGATGATAATTATTGCATTCTTCACATGGTAACCATAGACAACATATGGTATTACTGACAATAAAACCAGGAAGGTGTTAGAATAACGAAACAATTAATATTGAGAAGACTAAAAACATGGGTGTGGCATAAAATTTAAGTCAAAATTATGCCGGCTTTTAATGTCAAAGAAGACCACAAAATAGCACTTTTTGCAGACCAGAGTTGTGACATGCAGATCAGGTTGGAGGAGGAGTTAGGTCTGATGGCTGTGTTAGACAATGAACACTTACATGAGTAAGGTTTGTACATAACACTCTGGACCAGGACCCACAATTATTATTGGGAAAATTACAAACAAGTATTCACACTTCTCAACACTCCAGGGCTTCAGATATTACTAGGTGGACAATTGGTTAATTTGTACAGAAGAGTTGTCCCCCAATCATACCAAGACAATTTCCAGCTTAATTTAACACTCCTAAAATACCTATAACTAAATTACTTTGGTAACCAGAAGAACACTATGGCTCTAGAATCATCAACTACTTTTCTTTTTCACACTATAATGTTAATAATGAAATGAACAAAGTGATATTTTCTTACCATCTGGCAAGTTGTTTTCCTTGCAATTCTTAGAGAGAGACATTTCATCTGAGGCAGGTAAGGTAGTTTGCTTGTTGTTAATCACTACAGATGTTTTATCTAGAGAAATAAACATTAATTAATCTTCTGTAGAATAAAATTCTATAAATAGAACCTGAGTGACAAGACAACATAACCATCTGCTTCACATCTGCTTAAGTTGTCCACATACATGTAACTGCAATGATCACTGACGTCTTCATATCTTTCTCTGCACTTCAAATATATATGATCTTTCATATATTTACTTGCATTCTTCGCCATCAAAGGTATATTATGAACTCCCAGTTGGCTTATTGATAGCTCAGTTTACTTAGTACAACACTCTGCCCATTGTTTAGGGCAGAGTGCACTATTGGGATGATTTAGAGGGGGTGTCATCTGCTAAACCACCAACTTGCTTATCCACTAACATACATGTAGATCTTCATTGTTTATTTAATTAATCATAACTACAAGTACACTTTTCTCAAATCTGGTTGGTGGATAAACTGCTCTATTTTGCAATAATTAATCCGCAAAGTTGTAATCGGACAGTGTAACCAGACAGTTGGCTGTAAATAGACAGTTACATGAGCCAATCATTGTAAGTCCTTTCAACTAGATTCAAGTTAGTGACTTTGTAAAATTGGGAAGGTTTATCTAGTGACTGTTTTCAAAGAAACTTAACAGCCATTTTTCAAGCTGTTCTCCATGTTTTTAAGAATCTTTTTAAAATGACTATTAAAATCTATTTTTCAAAATTGCAACTTTCACTTTTTTGGGGAAATTGTAACAATTACGATTAATTGGTAACATTGTACCATTAACAAAGCAAGTACAAAGGACCTTAACTGGCAACACCAGTCTAACACCAGTGAGTAGATAGAGGTCTGGAGTTGTTAATACCCAATCATGCGCCTGTCCTTTCGATTCCAAGAGAAACAGCTATATTTCAACATTCTGCAGCAACTATTTTTAATAAGCTCCCTGCAGCTATCCGAAATAATAATGATTACAGTTCTTTCTGTCATAGTGCGAAGAGATACTTATTATCAAATCCTAGGAGCTTTTAATTGTATAATTGTATATGGAAGTTATAGATATGTATTAAATATTCTTGGTTTTTTTGTTTGTTTTTTTTTAGCGTAGATAGTGTAGTTAGTTTATTATTACAGATGAAGAGCCTCCTGTACATTGGAAATGCTGTAATAAAATCATTATTATTATTATTATTATTATTATTATTATTATTATTATTATTATTTATTATTATTATGCAAAGCAGCATCCTGGATCATACATGATTGCATTGACATAATGCTCTGTTAAATAAATTAATCTTAAAGAGCATCTGCATTCCTCCAAAAAAGCACATGACACCTGAGGTCTCAAAATAATTACTGATAACTTTAAGAAAAATGCAAAACATACTTTCCCTCAAAGGAGAGAAAATGTCTTCCTGGTCATTTGCATTTTGTTGCTGGGAAGTTGCATGAACAGCATGATCTTGCTCTTTTGGCTCGCCAGTTGTTGTGGAAGGCTTGTCTGTTGTTACTACAGCCTGTTCTGTTGGTAGCTGTGCTGTAGGCTTACTGTTTGACACTGTAGGCTTTGAGCTCTTATTGTTTGCTAAACTGTTAACCTACAGGAAAACAGAACTAACATCACTATTATTTTTGTGCACAAGCTACTGGTGACAAGGGTGACTGTAGGTGTCTCATAAGGGTCTGGGCACTGGCTGCTGACCATTGCTAGGCACTAAGGACTAGTTTTAAAACTAGTTTCTAAAATATTAACTCTAAACAACTACACAACCAGTTCCCACAAGTATCATAAGGCAAATCTTATTTTAAATAGATTGCTAAATAAGATTGAAAACCTGTTCCTTGCCCTTCTCAATTACAGGTCCATTTCTTTGCACAAAGGGCCTGTCACCAAGTGAGCCGCTTATAAACTGGATGAGAAAGAAAGAGCAGCTCTATAGATCCAATCAACGTATCAAACTTCAACCACCGGGGTTGTTGCATAAATTCTGTTATTGGGAAAAAAATACTTTACTACGATAGATGAGCAAGGTTTTTGTTAAGTGCAAGCTGAGAAATAGGTGATCACCGGCTGAATTTTGGCACTGGGTGGTAAAGGACAACAAACTGTTTTATGGCCATTTTTGTACAGTCATTAAATTTTAAATTTTTGTATCATACCGAACTGTCTAGTAAATGAAAAGCTAAATCCTGTTGTGTATGAGAAGTTACCTCCTAGTTCCTTACGTTAATCCTGTAAAAAGGGGGGGGGGCAACAAATACACTCCCTAGCCGTATTTGTGTTACTTTTTCCTGTTTTTTTTCCCTTGCCCCTGCTGTTCTTGTCTCCATTATTTTTGTCAATAAACTCATCAATCGTACACTTGTATCTGTTGTTGCTGTGTCAAATGTTCTGGCCGTCTTTCACAGGTCTCTCAGGAAAGACCATTTCCTCAACACTGAATGGATAGTGAAGAATTTAAAGCAATCTAACAAATTAAAGCTAGACAGTTACATGTACATATGTTCCAGGGAACCCATCCCAGGGGGACCTTATCCCGGGAGAATCTACAAAAGACATGAAAAGGATTCTCTAACCTTAGTTGATGACTGGAATGAAAGTGATTGAACAGATGTCTTGTGTGCCAATCTTGTATTAACAGGACTTGAACCACTGCGTAGATCATAGATGTAGATTTTGCCTGTAGATACCAAGACAAATGTCAAATACATGAGGCACAGAGGGCAGTTGGCACATCATTGTCACCAGCAACTGAATATTACAGTCTAGCAATTCTTTTTCTTTCATTTTTTAAGTTGTTTTTCAATCTTTGTCTTAAAAAATTCCATTGCACCTCAAAAGGTGAAACTGAAGTTGCACATGTACAGAGAGGCAGACAGATACAAGACCAACCACTGAGCTGCAAAATATCCAAGAGTTAGAAGACTAGGTGCTTCATGCTCTTCATCTTGACAATACGGTTGAGGGAGAGCTGGAGTCTGGATTAGTTCTTGCTGTAAACATGGAGACCTCTGAAGTTAATTATAAGGATAAGCACTGCAAGTGGATTATATCTGATCTGTCATCATGACTTTGTTAACCAAATATTTAGCCATGCCTTATCAGTAGGCATTTTATAGTTATTTCTATTGTCTTGGCTGGCATTTACCAAAGCATCAGCTGGCGTTTAAACATACAAAATGTTACCACTATTACTATTATCACAATTCAGTTATAAGATATAGTGATCACCAAGCTTAGTTTTGCAATGCATATCACATTATCTGAGGAAAGGGAAGAATGGGTGTGATATTGAAGAGGGTCATACAGGGGTATTCTCACTGTGCGTGATTAGCTGATTTTATTTTTTGTGAAACATGAATTTAGGAAATTATTCTCGTGACCCGTGGCCTGAAGGTTTTGTATGACTCGAGAAAGAATGCAATTGTTGATTTTACCACTCTACTCTACATGATTTTGAGATGCGAGTCCTCCAAATCGTTAGAGTCCTTTCACGATTTTCACTTCATTCAAGCACTTTTTCTAGTGTAAGAACAGGTCATTAAAAGGAGTACCTTCCTTACTTATTTTTGTGATTAAGGAAAACAAAATTCTTATATCCATGATCCTCTATTTTCTCAGTTTGTGAAACATGCCCACCATATGACTCTCAATGAAGAAATGAGCTATAAAGGTGATGCACTTGGCACCTGTGACATGAAAAACATGATTAATGATGCAACCTATAGCTTTTTATTTACAACTCACAGTCAAAGTAACCAACATCTAAGTGGTCAACAAACCTCTAGTTGAACCCACGGCAAGAGTTCCTCCATCAGACATGAAATCAACAGAAGTCAGAGGAGATTCTGCTGTCATAACTTTCACTGACCTTAACAAAAACAAAGCAAAATCAATACAAACCAATTAAAAAACCCTAATCAAATGACAGCCTCTCACCACATCAGAGAAAATACAAACCACATATATACCATGTTTTCTAATTACTGGTAAAATACACTAACATAAGAAAAATGTATAACATCTCAAAATCGACTACAAGTAATGTTGTTCCTTGAAATCTCCCGTTGTTGCTGTTTTTAAAAACCCAATATATTGATTTTATCTTTGTAGTTAATACAAGGGGAAAGAGCTAATTTTTGTTTCCAAATTGTTACAAGCGAGGGTTGCAATGTCATTTGGTATCACTTGACTGCTGCCATCTTGTTGCCATCTTATTATGCATGGTATGGTATGTGCAGTGCAGGCTGGCATGGATATCTGTACCTACTTTTTCTGCTGAACATCATAAAACACAATTCTTTTGTCCAGCCCCACACTGCACAATAGCATGTCATTCATGGGGGAGAAACTCAGTCCAGTTGCTGGTCCTTTATGATCAGAGGCAAAGGAAGTTGAGAGCTTTTTTGTGTTGGAGTCCCACAGATTGAGGGCTCCATCATCACTGACAGCACCAAGTAAACTCTTTTTGAAGTGGGAAAACTGAATGTCCCGCACAGCCTGTTATGACAAAAGTAAAAGGTACTTTACATCAGATATTCTTAGGTTTCTACTACAATTTAATACAATTGCATTCTGCTATTGTCAGTAATAATTCCATTTTTTTGCCACCTGCAACTTTTTTAGGCTTGATCACCAGCCACTGTTCAAAGGCACGGCTGGACGCGTGAGGATTCTTTTGTGAGTCTTAGCCAATCAGATAACCACCCGCAGATTTTTGTCAGGCATAAATCCGTGCATAAATTATTTCGTCAGATCATTGGAACAAAATGGCGGACAATGTAGAGTGATAGCTTTGGCACACAAAGAGTTTTAGAGACATTTCAGATTGATTTACAGCAGGAAGCACTAGAAATGGTAGTGGGCGGTCGAGACATGTTTGTAATCCGACCAAAAGGGTCGGGAAAGTCTTTGATTTTTCAGTTCGCTTCGATATTCTTCAACATCGTGAGGCTGAAATGTGCGAAGTCAATCGTCCTTGTAATTAATTTTAATGTTAGACCAAGTTCACTTTGTAAAATCTCTCAGGATAAGTGCCGAGATCATTGGAGACAAAACAAAATTGCGAACAGGCCAGAAAATTTGTGGAAAGAAGATAGTGCCAAATTGTATACAGTTCACCTGAGGCATTTCTGTTGACCAAACGATAACATCTCTGGGATTTGGCATATGACAAACTTTTTGTGAACTTAACCCTTCTTCGATCTTCTCCGTGGTGAAGAGATTTTGTTTGTACTGCAACACTTGAAGAAATTGCTGAGTCTAAAGGCACACCACGATTCACTCTATTATTCCTCACAAAATTTTCTTTCAACATGCGATAAAGAGTTTTCGCGTCTTCTTGGAGCTTGTCAAAGCACTTCAAAGAGCGAAACAGCGATCGCTGCAAATATAGCTTTCCACATTTACACTGGAAACAGGAATATCCAATTTAACATCAAATTTTGTTTCGCAGTTCAGAAACCTTTCCATTTAATTTCGTTTTCCTTCTTGAATCATTTTCTTCAAAGCCGCACAAGACAACCAGCATTCCTGGTGCTAAATTTGGTCAGCATAACGTCATTGGCTTGTGTGCCAAAAATTCAATTGAAGTTTTCACAAATAAACAAACTGATCTGACGGCAGCGCGTGTGCTGGGGCAGTTGAATTTTCGCGTGAAATGGACTCCGATTTCACTTCAGGTGACATCTGAGAGCACTTTAATTAAAAATATTAAATTACGCCACAGACACGGCTGCTCACACGTCCAGCCGTTCTCCTTGGGGAGGGATGCAGACCAGACACAAGAGAGCGGCGGAAATCAAGCCTACAACTTTTTTAGAGTACATGTACCTATTTACTGTTATCATGAAGTGAAGAATACCTGAGTTTTTGAAAGTCTCAGGGGATCAGAGGCTTGACCTGTCATGACATTGTGAAGTAAAATATCTCCATTTACTGATCCTGAAGCAATAGCTGTGTCATTCCAGTTAAATGTCAGGCAAGACACAATGTCCTTGTGATCCTATCACCAAAAAATTAAACTCAATCAAGCCACATGTACTGACATGCAAAAAATAACAGGGCAAGATTACTGAAGGGTGATGCCTGAAGAATCTGACCCACCCAGTTTGTATGCGCGCTTCTATTTTTATTTTCATTCGGACAATCCATGTAAGTGGTAGAATCAGACGGCAGTGAAGAAGCTTTAGATATCACTGGGGAAGATGTAAGAGAAGGACATGTTGGTACAGAAAGCTGTTTGTTAAATGCTTAAGGTTCACCGGTTGTTGTTAGAGGCCACCGCTAGACATGAAGAGAATGTCATGGTCATGGATTTGAATCCCGTTCAGGCCTAAATTTTTTCAGGCTATAATTTCACAATTTTTTTTTTAAGTTGTGTGCATAACTGCGACGGTTAATCATGTCTTCATATCTTTATCTGCAGTTGAAATATATGATCTTTGATATATTCACTTGACTGTGTAGAGCCAATCATCTAAAAAGATGTTGGGAAATATCTGACACTGGCAATCACCTGTTGCAGGTCATTAATTTCAAACAATCCAATGAGATATTGCAATGAAATGTGTAATTACTTTCTTATGAACTGCACTGCATTACCATGAATGACCAATCGACTGTACAGACTCAGTTATCTATTTTTCTACACAAATAATGTTTTGATCAAAGCCCAAAGTTGGGATTAAACTCATCAGCAATTGATGAGCTTGGGAAAGGTGCCTTAGGGATGGTGGAGCTAATACATGAATATGAGCCTCAAGCAAAGCATACAGGTATCCTTAGCAACCCTGAGAGTGGCAACCACCTGACACTGTCACACTGACAGAATTAGTGGAGATTTTAACCACCCCATCTACTAGCAGTCTCCATCAAGAGAGGGAGGTGAAGGAGGTGAGGGAGCAAAAGCACTCAACAGGCATGCATGATGTCACTCAGTGAACCTAGGCAAACAACATGTTTACACACAGCTGGCAAGCAAAACATGCAAGCCCTGCAACCCCACCAAGCATGATTGTCCTAAGAGACTGCTGGCCAGCATTGACTTGATTCAAACTTTGCTTAAATTACAATTAGCTACATCATAGTAACTGTTATGTGTTTCAAAATGATTAACATTAATCCAGTTTGGGTTCTTTCTCTTATTTTCTTGTTGAAACAGACATATCCCAAGACTTATCACCATAAGGGAATCAAATAATTTCTTAATTACTGTAAAATGTCTGTCAGCCTCAACAGAGGCAATTAATCCAGGCAAGTTTCACAGCTACACAGTTCATTCTTTAACAATTAATAAAATAAACCGTGAATACTACTTGTTGGTAGTATTGACACCTGTGGAATTACAATAAATTAAAGATTGTATATATAAGTTATTTTCCAGTTGAAAAGACTAACCTTATACGTCTTCTTGATGCTCCTGGTTTTCATGTCCCAAATATTAAGAGTCTTGCTCTTTCCACCAGTTAATAAATAACGAGAGGAGGAATTAAATGAAACACATGTATTTCCCTCCTGAAATGTACACAAAAATAATACAATCAAACCTGTTATTAGTGGCTTCCACTGAACACCGATTTTATTAAAAATACTGAGACTCTGACAACTGCCCAAAAAGAAAAGTGTGGTCACGTAGTGGAGAAGAATAGAAGAATTAAAGTGTATTAATGTGACAAGTAAAAAAATATGATTCTAGTACAATAGAATGAAATGGCAAAGTATCTAAAGCCAAAGCAAGAAATTAAATCCAGTAACAGAAAATTAAGGAAGTTAAGAACAAAAGGCATTATGTTGTAAGAAGTTTAGTCGGTTCTGATATTGAATTCGGAAACATGTGCATACTACCGGGTGACAAAAGTTGGCTGGGCAATAAACCTTTATGATTGTTTCTCATATACATTTTATACCATGAAAAATTTCTGGGTAGTCATGCCCAGAACTACATTATACTTCGCAATGGCATTCACAGAGAACCCTGGTTAACAATCCAATATTGACTTCTTCACTCATATAATGTGAAGCTTTGTCCAACATGGGTAACCTTTTAATAGGTACCACAATGAAATGGAATCCGCAGTGTTTTCCATTGGGAGAAACCTTATTAGAAGTTATTAGGTAAATATAACCCATATACTTACCCCAGCAGTAATGTCAATTTCATCATATACATCTCCTTTGATATAAGTGACAACAACTTTGTCATTGGCAGCACTAGCTAAACATTGATCTGATCACATTAAGGTCTTTAAAATTCAGCATCATCCAACAGTTTTGAATATAACATAAAAAGAAGAGTCCGAGGATTGTTAGCATTGTTGAAAACCAAGTTTTGGTTATAAGGTAAGGTCTTAATACTACAAATTACAATATGTACAATATGTGCCAACAAAATTATCTTAAAATACTTCCAATGTCAAGTAAAATAAGATAATCTCTTATTAGTTTAATGCTTAAGTATAAGACTTATAGCAAATCACATAGCTCTCAAAAAGGTCTTCAAGAAGAATACAAGCATGAGACAATCTTCCACTGATTTAGGGTGGCTGACAACAGCTTCAACGGTTTTCAGTAGCTATTCTTTCATGGATCAATATCACCACTCTTTACTAAATGATACTACAATATAGGTATCAAACAAATATGGATTATTGGTACCAAAAGTATGACCTTATTTTTAGCTTCAGGTACCTATAACTCAAAAACAAGCTAGGTGACCAGCAATTATTGTAACTATAATGATAAGATACAAGTTTTGAAAAGTTTAAAAAATCTTGTGGATTCGGAGCCACCTTAAATATTCAAACATTTTCAATGGCTTTGAACTGTTTCCTTAGATTTTTTTTACACTCCGCAAAAAGCTGTGTCCTATCATACTAATTACAACTCCATACTAACAAATGGTATTTACCAAGCATGTTTTTGATTGCTTGAAGCTCAAGGGTATTGCACATGCTATTGGTATGATAACCTATTATGCTATGAAGATGACAATGTCTTGTTCATCAATCATAAAGCCATTTCTTGTGATACCAATATTGTAACATCATATGATAAAAATTGGTAATATTGATCTACTGAAATATAAGTAATGGAAAGAGCTGGAGACTATTTTCAGCCTACTACCTTAACTTCAAAGTTTTCTGAGACCCTATATTAGTTACCAATTTAATTTCAGTTATTTTAAGATATCATTTTATTTAAAGGGAACCTCCACTATTTTAACAAGTATGGCCTAAAATGTTTAAAATGTACTTATTAAAAGATCTGAAATAAAAACAATGTCTCTCCTAAAGAAATAATTTTTTTATCGGCTTCCAAAGATCGGCCCTATAGCCCATTTAAAATTCCCGTGGCCGCCATCATGAATGGTGCGCAATGCACTACAGGCTGATGACGTATCATGGTTGCTTCGTACAGTCAAAATGCCGCAATGTGTAGCCTTTGGTTGCAGCAAAGGTTTATTGAAACTTATACTCGTATCTTTTCTGGTTTTTGCTTTGTTGCTGCAACCAAAGGCTACACATTGAGGTATTTTGACTGTAGGAAGCAACCACGATACGTCATCAGCCCGTAGTTCATTGCACGCCATTCAAGATGGCGGCCGTGGGAATTTTAAACAGGCTATAGGGCCGATCTTTGAAAGCCGATAAAAAAAATTATTTCGCTAGGTGAGACATTTTTTTTATTTCAGATCTTCTAATAAGTACATTTTAAACATTTTAGGCGATAGTTAAAATAGTGGAGGTTCCCTTTAATATATCAGAGCAGGGATGGCACAATGGTGAGACTGCTTGCCTCCCACCAATGTATCCTGAGTTTCACTCCCGGACCCAGCGCATAAGTGGGTTGATTTTGTTATTGGTTTTCTTCTAGAGTTTTTCTCTGTTACTCCAGTTTTCCCTTCTTCTCAAAGACCAACATTTCCAAATTCCAATTCTAGCTTGGAAAGTGTCCCCAATTAGTGAGAGAGCATTTGACACTAAAATAAAGTTAATTATTATTATTATTATTATTATTATTAAATTAGATATTAGTTGATAATACAAAAGTAACAAGCAATAATAATTAATAAAAATACATGTATATTGTTTAAATTGTACTTTATAGCCCTAATTTTTTCTAGAGGCGTGGAATACTAAAATAAAATAAATAAACATACAACGTGGATCTATAGGGAATTCTGCTGAGATTCATAACTGACCCTAGGCCATTTGATATAGAAACCAACACATAAACTGCTAAGTTGCTGTGCCTTGCATGAGCACATGAACATAACTAACAAGAGACTAACCATGGCTGTTCTTTACTGGCACACAGTCACAACTTGCTTTGGTCGAACAAAAAGAAAAATGTACCATATTCACTACTAAAGTAAATTGTTCCACTTAGTACACCTAACTAAAATTTATCAACTAATTCTTAACTAAATTAGATAATTTTATTAAGTAGGTACTATAATGAACTCATTTTCCAATAAAGCAAGGACCATGAACTTCAAAATCTTTGAACTTTTAACATTTTTCCTGGGCGTAGTTGCTATATTGAATTAAATATTCTCTCTTGAGAGCCATACAAAGGAATGTATTGCATTGTGAAAAAAGGGTCATTGCACCAACTACATAGTCTAGCCTGGCCAAAGTTACAAGAAATTGTGTGCTACCGAACACGGCAACATAAAGACATCCAGTACGCAAAATCCTGTTGTAACAAAAACCAGAAACAATTACAATCTATTCCAATATAAGGAACAAATATCATCACACGACTGCACGGAAAACAAATCAACATAAGCTTACACATTATTCCCTGGAAATCGTTTAAATTAATCCCACAACGATTGCTCGATTGTTCCGAACACTAAGAAACACAACACAAGTCAACACAACAAAGTTTAATCAAAAGTAAGTAATTATTAACTTTCCCACGAACAATCCCTTGGCGCGTTAAAGCTGTTAAGCTAATTTAAGCATATTACTACGCTTAAGTTTAAAAGCTTTAGCTCGAGCTTACATTTATCAAAACAGAGGTCCACTGTGCGTTAATTACTTTATTTTGAAGAACTATTGTGCGGGTATCCGATTTAGGATTTAGCGATGTCTAGAGGTCCAGTACTAGCCACAATTTAATCGCAAGTAGTTAAAAGCTATGGGAGAAAGGATACTGTTGGGACTCCAACACAACGAACCAACAGGCTGGGAGTGTGGACTAAACGACTTCACCAGGTTTACCTCTGGAACTTCCCAAATCTTTATGTCGCCCCCTGATGATGCAAGATGCATGTTTCCTGTCATGCTCCCACTTTTTAACCCCACACTTTCGTCCTGGCTGAGTAGTTTTCACATGTTTTGAATTTCTTTAGTGAAAATATAAGCTTATTTACCGCAGACCTTATATCGATATTGCCGCCATTTTTTCTTGTAGATGACCCATGATCCTTCACAAACAGTTTCAAGCCCACGTCTCCAACGGTTAGCCTACGTGTAGGGGTGGGTACGGGAGACGAGGCTGAGACTGGGTATCTTGCCGCGATACCGTTGGATTTAGCCAAGCCTAGAAGCGGAACTCCTGATTATAACTAAACACTAGGAATAGTTACCACTACAGCTGCCCCCGCTGTTAATCGTATCCGTTGCTACAATTTGTGCTTTCGCTTGATATTTTGGCTCTTCTGTAATTAATTGATTGAAAATCATTTTTTGGGGGGACTTTTAGGAAGAAAACACTCAATGACCCTCAA
>OMLO01002890.1_pt1 | contig 14062 bp, 10 predicted proteins | sample 1674811 | NCBI WGS metagenome assembly OMLO01 (sample SAMN06265003, study PRJEB25207) | coral metagenome | isolation source: Coral host | place: Mexico:La Bocana,Puerto Morelos, Mexico | collected 2008-11-13
ACTCTCTGTCCTTGGCAATGGAAATGCTGCTGCCTGCTTCCTTTAAATGACGGTCCAGGGACGCTATCATTACCCGCAAACTGTCTGGCTCGTAGTCTGAACCATCCTTCTTTCTCACCTCGGCGAAAAACTTCTGAAGCTTCTCGTCAAGTTCCTTGGCTTCGTGGCTTACAATATCTGGACTGTATCCTTTTTCTTCAGCCCATGCAGTCCAAACAGTAACCCAGGTCTTAGTGCTTTTCTTTGTGTTCGAATTTTCTGCATTTTCCTTAAACTGTTGTAGTTCTTTCGCGTCACAATCGGGAAATCTATCCGCCATTGTTTCAAAATTAGAAACAATTATTTTTCAGTTACCATGGAAACTGGCTGTAATTTTTACATGTACGTATTTCAAATTTGGCTTAAATACTACTGGTCTTAGCCAATCACATTTCAGAAATTTTTTAGTCTGTAGTATAAACATTATAATATAATGGATGACAAATTACTCTTTATCGCGGGCTTTTGACTTTTGACTTGTTATACCGAGAAATTTTACCCCAAACGTCGCCGTGTAATTTCACATGTAAAATTATAAATTCACACTTACGTTTGATACTAAAATTAAGGAGCAATATATCATTAACCACGATCTTATGGGTCAAATTAATTTGACGAGGAAAAACATATTTTGCCCAAAATAAAACTATTATTCTACCCCATGGCGACACCCGACGAACTACAAGCGAGTCGCCAGACGCGAACGAATCGCTTTCGCCGCCAAATTAAAAAATGTTTTAAATGTTTCGCTTTTTTTCAAATTATGGCTTTTGGAATTATAAATCTCTTTCCGTGAGTAGTCAGTGCCGTGAAAAACGTTGCCCAACTCCGATGCCCTTCCTGAGACATACATTGACGTCAGGACAGTCCAGTTTTTCCCGCCTACTGAATTTGAATTGGACGATTCAGATTATAGGCGCGCGAGTCGTATGTAAGGAGAATGCAACTCACAGTTTTCTTAATAATTATTACCTAAAACATCTCATATCACATTCGTCTCCCCGATATGAAACACTGCTACACAAAAATGTACAGTTGTATCTCACCCGACAATGACCCTACTATAACAAGGTTTCATAAATAACCAAATTTGAATCCAGTTGAAATTAACGCTAGTTTTTGTCTAATTCTAAATGTGAGGTTTACCCTTCATAAGGTGATAAAAGTAATTTTGCTCAGACTAAATATTACAATCAGAATATTTCTCTCTTACCTTGATCTTACCGCTATCTCGACCATCATTCAGATCTTTCCACACACATTGTTTCCAGTTGGTTTGTGGCACTGCACTAGAAGGACTTGTCACGCTTTCTCCTTTCTCTCCCTTATCGCCTTTTATTCCTTGATCTCCTGCAATTCCCCGCGCTCCCTTTATTCCCATCTTTCCTGGCGGTCCGCTCTTACCACGAGGCCCTTCATTTCCCTTCTGTCCGCTTTGTCCCAGTATCCCTTGTGACCCCTTGTCACCAATCTGTCCTTTAACTCCATCTCTTCCCTGTGGTCCTTGGGGCCCCGGAACGCCTGGTATTCCCGGCATGCCATTCGATCCTGGTATACCTGGGAACCCGTGGGTAGATATGGATTTCTAAGAAAAAAAAACATGCCTTCATTGGACACAGTGTGAAACACAGTGTGAAACACAGTGTGAAACATAAACATCACAACAGCACAATGTTTCTTATGTTGATATATTTGTTAGAATGAAAAACAATTTGCATTTTTGTCTTTTCTGGTTTAGTGATATCAGTGACTTGTTGTAACAGTATATTTGTCAGCGTGTGGGTCATTAGATTTGTCGCCTTGTAGGTCTGCTTTAACAAAACAATCCCCACAAGTTAGACACCCAACTGTCACATTCTTGGTATCAATATCAGACAGACTGAGTGTCACCCTTTTAATCTAATCAAATATTTTACCCTAATTCTTACACAACAGTGATATGCGTTCGTTTGCCGGTGAAGCCGACCATTAGAAAGTGCAGCATGGACGTCACTAACATTCCTTGAGGGAATTTACGATGATTTAGGATGCAACATTTTCATATCACTTTGCTTAGTTTCTTACTTAAGAGTTTCCCCTCGATTTTGGACCTGAGACATATGCGTTTTATTTTTCAATCCAAAACTCAACTACAAATTATGCAAAATATCGTTACAGTTTATATTCAGCTGACTGATATTTAACGTAGTACCTCACATAAGTCTTTGGTAGCGCCGGTATTTTGTTGCTGAGGGCTGGTAGTGCTTTCCAGTGAGTACCCTGTTGCACATAACACAAACAAAGCGGCAAAAAACACAAACTGCGCCATGCTTCAAGAGCTAAAGAGATCAACGCCTTACATGAGTACAACTTCACGTCTGTGTGGTGTGAACTCGTTTCGTAACTGGTTGCGTGATGGTATGTGATCTCCCTTTAAGATGCTTCCTTTAATGTGATGGAATGTAATTCAATGCCATTCAGCGTGGATAAGACTTTTCTTTTCAAAACAGAGGTTATAACCCTCTGAGGAGATTTTAATCAAGGTAAGGCATATGGAGAGTCCACTAATAACATAGCCACCAGCAGCCCTAGTCTTAAGCTGACATTTGATGTCAACACCCATGCAGAGTTACCTCCTGTCTTGCTCTTACGGAGGGACATCGAGTACAATAAGCGGAAGAGTAGTGAATATTTTACCGTTTGGTCTACATAACAAACTGCATTCTACCATTATTTTAAGCGGATAATGATGCTTTATTTTGGGCATGAATGGGTACTTATTTCAAATGGAGGGTATGTAAAATTATATTTACAATCAGGAATTTTAATATTTTGGCTTACTGTGCTAACAAACTGTATCTAATAAACCAGAATTACTATTCAGCAGAAATCAATTTGTTAAATTTCTAACTATATTGATACGCTCTCTTTTTTATTTTTCTGTGACAGGATAAAGAAGACTCGGAGAGTATTTGAGGACAGCCAAAGTTAAACAGAGATGATGTTATATTAAGTAAGGATCAAAAGAACTAATTAACAAAAAAAAAAAAGTAAAGCTTGGCGGTGTTTTCAGCAGGGATAAGAACTTTGTTAACAGACAACTAGCTGTGGAACGCTTTCATATTACCGTAACGACTTAATTAACCAATGGGTATGCTTTTTTATGAACAGGGATCTGAAATATATTTCAGTCCTAAAGTGTAAATAACGGATTCCTTTATCATAAATTTAATGAACACATCAATCAATTTAGTAAATGTACCGCTGGATTTGAGTAAAAGCATTGTCAGATGTTTTACTTTAGGGTTGTTACCTCTAAAAAAACAAATTGGAAAAATACCAAAGCAGGTACGTTGAGATGAAAATAGAACGAAAGGATTTAAGGTGTCAGTGATGGTTGAACACTCGCGTTCCAGAATTAACTGAAACATGAATTCCAAAGATGTTTGCGGTGTATTCAGTAGTGATGAGAACTTTGTTGAAAGATGACTACCGAAAGAGCATTTTGTTTTTACCGTAACCACTTCATGCACGATCGATTGTACCCTGAAAAGTAAAGAACGGATTCTTTGCTCGTAACTCTACTGTCACCTAGCTCCCATAGAGCATTTGCCAGATGTTCTATTTTAGGGGTTGTTATCTCAGAGAAAACAACAAACTGGAAAAATAGCAAAACACGTACGATGAGATGAAAATGGAACGAGTGGGTTAAAGTGACAGCAGTCCTTAAACTCTCGCCTTCTAGAATTTATTAAAACTCGAACATCCTATTCAACAGCGAGTCAGTAACATTGAACTTTGCATGGATCAGTTTAGATCATATCACGTGAGCTTTAGCCAGTGAAGCAGTCGCCTGCTTTCCTAAAAATCAAGAAGAGATCTAGATTGACATGTTTTTTTGGTTAATTTTCGTGACACATCACAATAAGATACCATAACAGCAGTATGACCTGCTAAAAACACTCCTCAGTGAATTTTATGACAGCTTCAGAGTCTTATAATTCAAAAACAGCAAAATGAAGTATTTTATGTTGCCAAAGTTTAATAAGTATGATTCCACGCAACTGTTAGCAAAGTTGTGAAAAATTCTATATATAGGGTGCAGAGCCACCTTAAATTTTCAAAACTTTAAGGTGGCTTTGAAGCCTACCTACTGATTTTTTTAAAGCTACCTTAAACATGTATTACCATTCAGTGGAAGAATTGCTTTTAAAGCAATTTGTGAAATTTTTTACCTCATAGTTAATAAGAGTTCTGAATCCATTTTTCTACAACAGGAAAAAAAAGACTTGGAGAGAATTGGAGAACAGCCAACATAGAGTATATTAAGTAAAAGTAATAAGAAGTAATCTGAAATTGATGTTTTGGGCTACAATGTCAGTTAATTCTCTAGGAGTGGTTACAACCCTAATGTTTAGGTTTGTATCCAAGTATGCATCAGAAATCTATTTCAGCAGTGAAATATGAAGAACAGATCCTTTCATCATTAATTTCATGAATACGTCAATCAATTTGGTAAATGATCCGTTGTTAAAGTGTACAAAAGAATTGCAAGTGAGTGTGAAACTTTTTACAAATGTCTATACAGCTCTAACAATGGTAATGAAAGCGAATGCACAAATGACATTTTCTTCGGGTCGCAAAAACCTGACTGAACAAAAAAGCTGTGAGGGTTTATTAACCAAAACAGAATGCTTAAACGCACTTAACAATATGGAATGTAACAAGACCCCAGGCTCTGATGGTTTACCAGCCGAATTTTACAAAGTCTTCTGAAACGACATTGCCGATATCTTCCTAAAATCCATAAACCAAGGATACCGTCCAGGACAGCTATCAGTGACTCAAAGAAGAGGCATCATCAAACTTATACCAAAAAAAAAAGATGCCGAACCCTTTTTAATTAAAAACTGGCGCCCGATATCTCTATTAAATTGCGATTATAAAATATCAGCCAAGGCGACCGCTAACCGATTCAAACATGTTCTTCCGAACCTTATTGACAGTGACCAGACCGGCTTTCTTAAGGGTAGATTCATTGGAGAGAACATTCGTCTTATCGATGCTATTATAAAGTACGCAGCCGCAAAAAAAAAAAACATTCCGGGACTTCGGCTTGTTCTTGATTTCGAAACACAGTAGAGTGGCCCTTCCTACAAAAAACACTACAGCATTATAATTTTGGTCCATCTGCTATGAACTGGATTCGCCTTTTTTACCATAACACAGAAAGTTGCATTTGAAACAATGGTTGGTCTGGCTCTTTTTTCAAACTTGAAAGAGGGCTCAGACAAGGCTGTCCTCTCTCTCCCCATCTCTTCATTCTCTGCGTAGAAATATTAGCTGAAGCAATTAGGAAGAATGAAAGCATTACGGGTATTACAATCAATGAACAAGAAATTAAAATCAGCCAATAAGCAGATGACACTGCCCTCATTTTAGATGGATCGATCGTCTCCTTCACGACTTCTTTACAGATATTAGACCTTTTCAGTGAAATTTCTCGCCTCCGATTAAATATCAAGAAGACAGAAGCCTTGTGGATTGGCGCCAAAATTGGAAAAGAAGAAAATCTCAGCCCAGAAAAATACTTTAAATGGGTAAAAGAAAAAGTTTAAGCATTAGGGGTATGGCTTTCGACCAACCCCGAAACTACTATAGAAGCCAACTATAGCGAAAAACTAACTAAAGTCAGAAATAGCTTAAGCTGCTGGGAACTACGCCGTGTATCCTTACTTGGCAAAATTACGGTACTAAAAAGCCTTATTGTTTCTGAACTGGTTTTCATTCTGTCCCCTCTTCCAACAAACCGCAATGCCATAAAAGAAATAAACAATATATTTTTTTGATTTTCTGTGGGATGGCAAGGGAGATAAGGTAAAGCGCGACATAATCATAAGCGACTACAAGAATGGAGGGCTAAGAATGATTGATATAAAACTTTTTAACCAAGCTCTTAAATCAGCCTGGGTAAAGAAATATTTAGACAGAGAAAACCATGGAAAATGGAAACTTCTGTTTGATTTAGAATTAAAAAAATTTGGTGGTGAAGAAATTTTTCGAGGCAACCTCAACAAAGAAGATTTGTCAAAATACATCAAAATATCTGAATCCTTTACTTCTGATATACTCCAAATCTGGACGGACATAAAATATGAAGCTAATATTTCGTCCATTGAACAGCTAAAGGCACAAAATCTATGGCAAAACTCTCTTATACGTGTCGGAAACAGACCCATTCACTACAGATCATGGTCTTCAAAGGGCGTTAAAACCGTGGGCCATCTTATAAAAGACGAAAACAATTTTCTATCTTTCTCTGACATTACAGAACGTTATAACATCAAAACAAATTTTCTTACCTTCCATGGCGTGATATCAGCTGTTAAAGCCCTATGGAAAAAAAAAACGAGGCAAACCTCCACAACGATAATGGCACGATACACGAAACTGTTATTGACACCTTTTTAAAGACAAAAAAGGCAAATAGACCAGCGTACAAGATTCTCGTGAGCAAAAAACAAAAGAGCCCCATGGATACCCAAGGGAAATGGGTCGCGGAGTGCATGCTGGAAAACCAAGAAAATATCGATTGGAAGACAGTTTACCGAACACCTTTTCTATGCACAAAAATCACAAAACTAATCGTCTTTCAATTTAAGCTATTACACAGAAGATTAGCAACAAACAGCTTTCTAACCAAAATAGGTCTAAAGGACAGTGAGCAGTGCACTTTCTGCCAAAATGATAAAGAGACTCTCATCCACCTTTTCTGGACTTGCGATGTATCCACCTCTTTTTGGCATGGGTTTAAGCAATGGGGAATTAACCAAGGAGAACTTCCAAATACTATCAACCTATCGCCATGTCTGATATTAGGACTAAAGCCAAACAAGAACAAGAACATAAACTTCGTTTTTTTAATTGCCCATTTTTTTATCTGGACATGTAAAATGCGCAAAGTTTTCCCAAAGATTGAGAACTTTTCCCTTCTCTCCTCGACCTCTTTTTCCCCCTTTTTACTTGATGTTTTCACCTTTTCTCCTCTTTTCCTTCTTTTATAAAATTTGTAAATAAATTAAAGTAAATACCTGTAAGTAATTGTAAAAAAAAAAACAAAAACAAAAGAACTGCAAGATGTATTATTTTAGGGCTGTGTCTGAGAAAAACACGTAAGACACACGTACACGTACGATGGGATGAAAATGGAACGATACAAGGTGGCAGCTATCCTTGAACACACGCATTCCAGAATTTACTAGAACACGAACATACTATCCAACGACACGTCCCGTTTAACTCAAATAAAGGACTTCCCTGCGTAAGGATTTAATGTTTAACTTTTTGTGAGCTTTAGTCAGCGAAGCAGTCTCCTTCTTTCCTGGAGCGAAAGAGTTGCGGAGAATCTTGGAGTAAGAGTCAGCGAAACTATTTGATATTAGCCTAACGTAACACCGATAGCGTCCGTCGATAGATACACAATTAAATATGCAATTAGATATGCAGGACGTTTAGGATGGTTTAGACTAAGTAAAGATATGAGAAATGCCCCCACTATAACTACTTTAGAAACAAAATTAGAAAACTTAATTAGCTTATCAGACCTGTCGCCAATAACAGTAATTGCTATAAACTTTGCAGTAAATAGATTACGTAAAAATATCTGATTATTATGGAATTGAATTATCGATTATCTTGAAATTTTAAAGATTCATTTTTCGCATTTAAGTCTTGTTTATTGTCCCCAATAGACCAATTTCGATATATTAAAAGTCAGTATTAACAATAGACCTCAGCACGAGGCTCTGGGGAATAAACCCCACAAACTCTGTAGTTATTCTCAGCACGTAGTTATTCTCAGCACGAGAAAATAAAATCCGTATCCTCGCGCGGCCATGCAACGTTCTGTTTATTTTATACATACTGATAAAATGTCCACATAAAACACAACTTTTTTTATTCATTTTCGAAAGGGCCAAAATAGTCACTTATCGCAAAATGTCTGTCACGAAAATGTTATGAAACTCGGGTATAAAGTTATAGAGCAGAAGTAAAGACAATAATCCTTATATTTTCTGTTCCAAAAAGTCAAAATTCTCATGAAGAAGAGAAAATTTCTATAACAGCAAAAGCGTATCTTAAAATAGCATCATGTGGATTCTTGGCTACTGTCACTTTCAATAATGAGTCGCTTCGGGCCAACCTTCTGGACTCTTAAGAGCGAATGTCCACTAAGACCGAGCGAGTAGTGGCACATGATGAAAAATCAAAATTCTTTGTATTTCGCCCAGAGATAGCCTATGGTAGGCCTAGAAACGTGCTGGGATTTTTTTCTTGAAAAATCTTTTAAACCGGCCAAAACCTTACAAAACCGTTGTGGCCCCACGTGTCTTCAAAAAAACGCAAAACAAACGTGACTCATAGCTTGTCAGAAACTTCGCACTGATTCATTCGCATTATAGAAAACCCCGATTTTGGGAACGGAAATGCGCTGTTAACGTTTTTACAAGTCACTTGAGTCAAATTATTCTCCTCTAAGTTAATTTTTAAGATCACGGCGAGCCGCTGAAAATCACTAAAATTCGGCTATTCGAAATTCTTATTTTGGCGGTCTTTTTCGAGAGACAATTTCCCTACCCGGTAAAACTCCAAACCACTTGAAATTCAGTTTTTTTGAAAGGGCAAACGTCGTTATAAAACTTGGTGTAAAAAGAAGTTTCGGGCTTTTTTATAAGCGCCAGTTGGGATTTTTAACTATGTTATGTTCATTTGAAATGTTTGTTTCCTTTGTTTCAGTGGAAGGCCTGTGAACTAGCTGAGCTTAGTGCTTGTAGAGCTAAGTGCATGACCACTATAAATATGATTTACTTTACTTTACTAAAAAGGCAAGTCGCCAGGGGCTCGAAAATCACGCTTCTCCTTTTTCCAGAAAACATGGAAAATGTTTTAGTATTTTATGCGATTTTTATGTCAACCTTTGGAATAATTGATGGTAGGCTTCATAGCGAATAGAATAGATTAGTTTACAGCTGAGTGTTTACAGTTAAAAATAGCTATTGAAAAATTAGCACCTCCTGATGTGTATATTTTATTCAGTACAAAAAAAAGTAAAGAAGTGACCATGTGTAGAAAATCTGAGAAATTACACCTTCGGTTTTCTTGGAAAGTCGTGCTGCCTTGCGAGAACTTTAGGACGCATAGTTGAGAAGTTGTTGAATGGTTTAAGGCCTCATTCACACGGGCAGTTTATTTTGGGAAAGCGAAGCTTGAGTTTGTTTCAAGGCAACACGGCTTTCCAAGAAAACCGAAGGTGTAATTTCTCACATTTTCTACACATGGTCAAAACTGGAGAGCTCTTTACTTTTTTTTCGTAAAAGTGAACTGCTAACTATGAAAATCGTGAGTTTAACATACCATTTGGACTGAATGAAACATACCGACTTCAGGAGGTGTGAATTTGTCAATAACTATTTTTATTTCTTAAATTTCTATTTCTATTTTATTTATGTATTTAATTATTCTTTTAATTCACTTTTACTTTTTTATTGGTATTTTTTTAATATCTTTTATAACTTTTTTTTACACTCCGCACTCCGCACTCCGCACTCCGCACTCCGCACTCCGCACTCCGCACTCCGCACTCCGCACTCCACGTTTTCGGAACAGCCGCGGTCTAGTCTTTCCGCTTCCAAGGCGTAATTACTGTAGCTCCTTTCAAATACATTTCAGCATTTCACTTTTCACCCGTACCCTTTGAGCTTCTTATTTCTGAATTTCCATTGGAAAATTCCAGGTTCTCATGAGCTCCAATGTGGCCGAATTCATCTCGACTAGAATTTCCAATTTCCAATGGCCCTATTCTCCCAGAGGAGAGCTAGGAACTAGTGGTAATAGTAGTAGAATTTCCAACTAGATCCTGATTAAACTATTTAAAAATACGCGAACTTTGAAGGCATTGTTCTTCTCTCAAGCTACTAGAAACTGAAAGGCTTGGCTGAAGTCCAGTTTCTGATTGACCGCTATCGTCTAGTTCGCCAATTTAATAAGTTGAACAATACTATCAAGGATTATGATTGGCCTATTTTAGCGTGCTTTATCAAAGAAAAGCAAGACTGGCGCCACTTTTTACCACTATAAAAAAAATCGTTTGAAAATTCAATCGCTTCCTAAGTTAAATGTTTATTGCAAGGAACAAGACTGCCCGATCATACGATTCTTTAATTAGAAAAATAAGAGGAGTCGTTTCCAGTTCAAGTTAAAGTTCAAGTGCAACATTGTTCCCTAATACAATTTTATATAGATAGTAATTAAGTTCGATAAAAATTTCATTGGAACCTGTATATATTTAGCTGGCAAACTTAGCTATTGCTAAAGATGTGTATTCATGAAGCCTTTACTACAGTCTTACTTACAATTAATCTATGAAATAAAACTTGTTTTTCCTCAAATATTTAAGTCGTGCCGGCAAGAAATTATCCCTCAAAAATTTTCTAGATTTGCTACCCTATAATAAAAGATTTATGCTAGACTCAAGCACATTTATATGCATGCGATGTATATGTATGCGATAAAAAAAACGATGATCTTGATAAAGAGAACTGATTAATTAGGACTGGGGCCTAGACACTTCCTCGATCATTATCCGGGACACTGACTGCCATCCAGTGTAAGCGTCACCCAAAGGACTCCCACTAGGACAAGATCCTACCCATAATTCCACTCTAACGGTGCCCTGTGGGATGTTTTCACAGTATCCCTCAAATGATCGATGATGAAGCAGATTGGGATTCCCAGCAGCTGATGGCCAGTTATTGTACACAACAGCTTCGATTGTGATTGGTCCACTGCATTCGTTACCATTAAACTTGAAGAACCACCGGTTACACTTATTTGAAGAACCAGAGACTCTCATATTTCCCTGGAAAGCGACTTTGATCGCTGTATCAGAGTGCAGCTTGTTGAACGAGCAGTCCTGGACCGAAACAAGTGAAAGAATTCAGTATGTAACAGTTCAATACATCACATTTAAATCAACAATTAACAATTATTGGATTCGGTTTTCGTATGATAGCAAGAATCATCATGGCCGAGGTTTGTGTTATTTGCCGAAGCCAAAGCCAGAGGCGGATAACACAAACCAATGCCTTGATAATTCTTGCTATCGAAAAATGAATCCTTCAATTGTTTTATTATGCATACCCCTGAGTGTCAGTAAAGAAATCTTAATGTCGCTTCTGCGAGCGACTATACTGTCTGAAGGTATGACGTCACCTGTACATGTAAAAGAACTAGTATCTGATCATCGCAGTTATACAAACAGCTTGAGTAGTTGTAAAATTTAAGCCTGGAAAAAGTCAGGCTTCAACGGGATTCGAACTCATGGCCTCTGCGATACCGGTTCACTGCTCTACCCACTGAGCTATCAAGCCAACTAGGAGCTGGTCACATTGTTAGTTCGTAATATACCCATAAAAGGTGAAGAATGCAAGCCGGAATATATGAAATATCATATATTTGAACTGCGGAGAAATGTATGAAAACATGATTGCGATTTGAACCCGTGACCTCTGAGATACCGGTGCACCGTTCTAACAATTAAGCTTAAGTGTCGAAGTTTTAGAACTCTAGTATTAATATTGTGCGCATTGAAACACGCAAACAAATATAATATATTGAACAGTTTAACAGTTGGCTATTTACAAAGTGTAGAGGAATTTAATCTGGGACAACCAAGCACAAAATTCATCTAGGAAGATTTTAAGTCGGGACCTCCGCATTACAAATACAGCGCCGTAACCACTAGGCCACACTGCCTCTACATATAAGCTAACTGATGACAGATATAAACGTCATACCTACAGTGTCTGTAGGTATGGCGTCACTTCCACCTAAAAGATACAATTATCTGCAAAACAGTACCAGCAAGAACCAGCTGGCCGCTTTTAACCAACACCAATGTCAATGTTATCGGTACGTTGTCGGCTCCTTGGTGTAATATGTTTAGCACCGTAAGAGAGCTACCCTTAAATCTTTGGGCTTAAATTCTTTGGGACTTCTGGCCTTTTCACAACGTTCAGTTATTTAAGCAATATTATCCTTTATACTTACATACCAAGAGCAGAGGCATCGTTACTATTTATAAAACTTTTACATTGCAAGAATGGGATTATCAAAGACGTTTCTTTCAAAGAAGAAATGACAAAATAACGGATGCCGTAGAAGAGATTCTAAATATACATCCAAACCCAGCTCGAATTCACACAGAAAATGTCTTTTGACTTGAGATTTTATTCCTATTTAGAATGAGGCGGGGCTCTTATCGTGTTATTCTTAGATTATCAAAGCCATGAAAAGTGGCCAAAATTAAGAAGCAATTTATCATTACCCATGATATTACGAGTCAGATTAATTTGAGGAGGAAAAGCATATTTTGATCAAAATAACACAAATATTATTCTATCCCATGGCGACCCCTAACGAACTACAAGCGAGTTGTCGGATGCGTACAAATCGCTTTTGCCGCCAGGTTAAAATATGTTTTACATCTTTCGCTTTTTTCAATCTATCGTTTTTGGAATTATAAATCTCTTCCGTGAATATTCAATACCGCGAGGAACGTTGCGCAATTCCGATACCTTTCCTGAGCAAACACTGACGTCAGGACAGTCCAGTTTTTCCCACCTACTAAATTCTAATTCGACAATTCAGATTACAGTCGCGCCAGTCGTATGCAAGGACTATGCAACTCACTGACAGTTCTATAGAAAAATTCTCTGCCTGACGACGGAATTCCGCGTTAAATTTCACGCGAAAAGCCTGTATCGCACGAATCGCGAAGCGATGAGTGCGATATCGGTTTTTCACGTGAAATTTAACGTGTGGAATTCACTCGTCAGGCAGTAAATTTTTCTTGAATCGGGTAGCTAAAGCCCGCACCTGGGAGAAACTATACGTTTTCTGTTTTGTGAGCCTCGCCAGTGCACAAACAATGGAAACACTTTCAAAGTCAATTTCAATGCGTTTTCTCGTAGTTCTGAGTGTTTTGAGTGGCTTAAATTTGGCAGACATTCTTTTTCTGTAAATTTGTTCATTTCTAAGGTGTTTTTTCCTAGCAAGAGTTGCATTTTTGTGTTTACGACAATGTTTGCTCGCGACTCACGTCAGCAATATCCCTCCATGCACAACAGCAATTCCACGCTAAATACCCTCTCTTCGATAGCCAAACAGAACGCATGTTTACCTTTAGCTATACGATTCTAAAAAAGATATGATGTCACTTCGTCTCCCCGATATGAAACACTGCTACAATATATCTCACCCGATCATGACCCTAATATAACAAGGTTTCATAATTTGTAGTGAATATCCAGACACTTTGAATAACTAAATTTGAATCCAGTTGAAATTAACGCTAGTTTTTGTCTAATTCTAAATGTGTGGTTTACCCTTTATAAGGTGATAAAATTAATTTTGCTCTGAACCAATTTTCCAATCAGAACATTTTTCTCTTACCTTGATCTTACCACTAGATCGACCATCATTCAGATTTTTCCACACACATTGTTTCCAGTTGGTTTGTGGCACTGCACTAGAAGGACTTGTCACGCTTTCTCCTTTCTCTCCCTTATCGCCTTTTATTCCTTGATCTCCTGTAATTCCCCGCGCTCCCTTTATTCCCATCTTTCCTGGCTGTCCGCTCTTTCCACGAGACCCTTCACTGCCTTTCTCACCCCTTTGTCCCAGCATTCCTTTTGAACCCTTGTCGCCAGTCTGTCCTTTAACTCCATCTCTCCCCTGTGGTCCTTGCGGTCCTGGGATGCCAGGCATTCCAGGCATGCCATTGGATCCTGGAATACCTGGAAATCCATGGGCAGAGGTGGATTTCTAAGAAAGAGCCAAAAAATGCCTTCATTGGACTAAAGAACACATTTTGAAATTTAAACAACACGAGTACACAATGTTTTATAAGTTAAACGGTTTGTCACTGACTCTTTTTGGGTTTTTTTGTTAGACGTTTCGGCTAATACTTAAGCCTTCATCAGTA
>OMLO01002891.1_pt1 | contig 14062 bp, 7 predicted proteins | sample 1674811 | NCBI WGS metagenome assembly OMLO01 (sample SAMN06265003, study PRJEB25207) | coral metagenome | isolation source: Coral host | place: Mexico:La Bocana,Puerto Morelos, Mexico | collected 2008-11-13
TTTGATTGGTTAATTGGATTGTCTGTGATCTATGCTGTGATTAATTGTGACTCACTGACACATATTTTCCCGCGCTTCGCGTCCGCTTCTCATCAGCTGCATGCATTTACTTTAAGTTTTGATTGGTTAATTGGATTGTCTGTGATCTATGTTGTGATTGCCTAGAGTCATTACTCTAGAAATTTAAAAACTGCTCTAAATTCTATTGATTAGAGCACTTATGAATTGAGTGTCGTAAAACAAAAACCGAAGCAATTATTTACAAATTAGACTTCTCAGCCAATCTCAAACCAAAGTTTGAGATCTAAAACCAAAGCCAAAACGGCTCTAGCGTCACCAATCAAAGTGCAGCTAATATCTATCCCATTCCATATTTACCAGATCAATCACAATAACAGCATGTTTGATTTCTTTACAAGGTTTATCAAGATGTCCAGTCCTAACCTGAACAACTCTGTGTTACTGGGATGCACGTTAAGTTATGTGTCAGTGTTCCTGTTTGGATTAGACGGTGGATTCATCTCTAGTGGTTACGAGATGGTGTGCGCGGTAAATCTCAACCACACCTACATCTGTCCATAATTTAGTGTAGATCTACTGACGTAAATGCTGTTTTCCTATTGGCTACACTTCTCACTATTGGTCAGAGATCAATTCTGTTGTAAATAGTGACTGGTCTGGCATTAATTGTGCCGTTGTTAAAATGGCGTTCGCTTTTTTGCATTTTCCAAGTGTCGAACTTGATTATTAACAACAAGAGACCATGAGACCATTTTCTCTTGTTAACAACTAATACATTTATACTAAAACAAATCCTGTGAAAATTTCTTGGAGAAAAATCTCCAGCACATAATCTAATTGTTAAATATCTTCAGTATTTGCGAACGACTGTCTGCGCGAGTAAATATTTTCCTCAGTCTTTACTTTCATGTATGACCAGGTGCTCAAGTTCCTACCTCTTCCCTAAGTGAACAGTGTGGGGAGGCGCCCTTAGGAAGAATGAAATAAGCTACTAAAATGCTTTGATACAATTGAGTCTGGGCACTTTGCACTTTAGAGTATTATTACTCGATCAATTATGCCAGTTACTTCCCTGTTAGTTATTGAAAGTTTCTGGAATCGATTTCTTATTATTAATTATTATTTGCCTCAAGCTAGTTTAAAATGGTACTCATATTATCTTTCTCGTCTCCTTTCCTCTCTCTCTCTTTTTCAGAGCAGGGCCTGGACTCTGTCACTCGGCTTCAGTTTAGCGTATGGCGCCATGTTTTCCAAAACCTGGAGAGTTCACCTGATATTTACTAACAAGAAATTAAAACGAAAGGTAGAACTTGAAATCATAAGAAAATTATTACGGTGTACAGTCGAAGAACAAGCACCGTATTCAGTGCGGACCAAACCGTACGTTGTTGATCATGAAGGACTGGTTAATTATCCGGTTTGTATTATCCGTTCAAAAACTACAGGCAGTACAGACGTTTTTAATATGCAATTTGGAGTATTACTACTCGATTAATACAAGTTCACGGGAGATTAGTCGCTCCAAAAGTTTCAACAACAAGTTTGTAACAAGGCTGTAACAAGACTGTAACAACAAGTTGTAACAACACCGACTATTAATCCATCGACTGTGGAATTGTTTAGTAATGCGTTCAATGGTTCGCGGTTATCTGTTCAAGCTCTTTGTAAGCGGTGAGGAACAAAAAGCTTCTGAGAAATGCTTGTGCTCGCAAACGTAGCAGCCTATATGAAAAAAGACGCGTTTTTCTTGGTGCTATGCAACGCTACCTAGCCCAAGGGGCTCCCATGTAAAAATACAAGGGTGCTTGTGCGAAATTGTGAAAAGCAACATCCTGTTTTGTGGGCGTGGCTGCAAAATTTTTTTCACCCTGAAGAAGTACCAATTCTGAGAAAAAATTAATAATCATTTAATTTTCAAACAAGTCTTATTGTTCGACTCAATGCCCAAAACGTACCGCGAAAGCTCCCGTTGTTGAACACCCTATGACGTACCCAAACCGCCTTTTTATAACCCCCAAAACGTACGGCGAGTATGCCCGTCGTCCTTTATATGTGAGTGTCTTCCCCGATGCTCAGCAATTACTCCCGTTCGTCAAACCGATGTTTACAGAATGGTGTGTTGTTTTGGCAAAAATAATTCACTAAAATCCCGAATGTCCTAGCGCTTTGTCACTCTGTGTTGATAGACTCACTTGTCTTCTTTTCAGGTTATAAAGGATCGTCATTTGTTTGCTGTTGTCTGTCTGCTTGTCATGGTTGATGTCATCTACCTGGCGGTATGGCAGGTCATGGATCCAATGACAAGGACTGTGAGGGAGTTTTCACAAGAGGTGAGAGGAATAGAGCGATTTTCATGAAATGTGAAAAATGTTTGGTTCTACATCGCTACGCTACACGATTGGCTTTAAATTTCTTGTACTTTTTCATCCAATCATGAAGTAAAGCCACTTAAAACAGACGTGACTCACGCACATGTTTTCCCGCGCTTCGAGTCAACTGACATGTAATTATTTTGAGCTTTGATTGTTTCAGCGTATTTTCTATGTCCATTTTGTCTATGCCGACACTCAAAGTTCAAAACCTCTGTGACAACAATCGTAATGAGTTAGCTCTTTGTCAGACGTAACGTTCACGATTTAAGATAAAAGGCGTCAACAATTTTTTCGTCGAAAGGCTAACGCTCGTTATGTTCATAGGCAGGAGCAACATTTGCCTACCGACGCAACAAAACAATTTTATTTCAAGCGTTTCGTTTTATTCGCTAATAAAGTCCTCATTCACGAATAGCGCTTAATTTTTGGATAACATGTGGAGTGTCAATCGCAAGTGTTTGACTGCTAAGGTTGCTGAATGAATACCGCGCAAAAAAAATACCAGTTAACCTTAGTCATTAACCTTATTGCAATGTCTCAGTCTTTAGACTCTGATCTAGATGTCCTGCTTGTCAAGCAATTGGAGCTATGCGAGTCTAAGGCAACATACCGCTGGCTTGGAATATTGTGTGGTTACAAAGGATTGCTTTTGCTATTTGGAGCGTTTTTGGCTTGGGAAACGAGAAACGTCACAATTGCTGCGTTAAACGATTCTAAGTATGTGATAACATAGTAATTATAAAAACGTGCAGTTACAGGAAGGTAACGAATAAGTCATCATTTATGTAGCTCAAACGATAATTAATTAATTTCTTGTTCGTTGGCGGTGGAGACCTGCAATGGTAAGATTGATTTGCACAAGAACACAGAAAGCTCCCCTCATACATGCCCACTTTCTTTGCGTTCAATTTTGATCACTTAGCAAACTGTAGCAAACTGTTATTTCGAAAATTTCGAAACACGCTGAAACAGTGCCTAAATTTCCTGAAAACTTTTGAATTTTTGAAAAGCGAATCGTTCAACTGAAAATTCCGTACATTCAGGGCAAAAAGTGAAATGGAGCGATAATTCGACGGTAGGGCTAATAGTAGGAAAAAAAGCTATGCTTTGAAATTTCTCCGACGTAGTGTGAACAAGGCCTAAGTAACACGAGGATTCAACACAAGCTGAGTGCTCCAGCATTTAACTATAAACGTTTGAAAAAAGAAAACTCTAAACTGGCCTCGTTATTAGATTCCAATTATAATCTGTAGTTTTGTTTTACAGGTACATTGGGATGTCTGTATACAACGTGTTTATCCTGTGCGTCATCGGTGCGCCGATATCATTAGCGATGAGAGAGCAGCCGGACGCCTCGTTTTCCATTGTGTCTGTTTGTATTATTATCTGCACTTCTATCACCCTGTGCCTTGTGTTCATACCCAAGGTATTTATTTTCTATCTTTTCATTATTATTGGAACTACAATCAAGAGTTTATATGCAGATGCGTATGATGGAAGGCTGGTTGTAATACCGTCGAATATAAAACGCCTTTTTGCATTCTGCTTGGCTGTATTTTCCGTATGGTATGGTCTAAAACATTTTATTTCAATGCTTCGAAAATGCAATCCCAGTTGAGTGGCAGACCTTTTCAGATATCGATTGCTTTGTGAGACATTGATTGATTACCTACTCAAGACTTCTAGATATTTTGTTTAGCCTCGGAGTCCGTGTATATCTACATTTGCAGGTACTGGAGATGAAAAGAATTCTGCTGTCTGGGGAACAGTTACGTCGAACATTTACATCCGGTGCTTTGGTCCTGGAGACAAACAGCACGATGCCAACAGTTGACATTGATACAGAGCGACAAATCATTGATTTGAAGAGGAAAATCAGTGATGTAAGAAACTATTTAATTTTGTACACGGTTTGTTCAACAAGGATGTTTGGGGAAAAGCGATTTGATCAGAATCAAGGCAACAAAGGATATTAGCTGCATATTGAGTCCACAGTCATAGTGATTTTGGTCATTTGGGTTACCCAGCAACGCGACGCTACTTGCTGAGTGAAAGACGGAAGTAAAATGTCAGTCATTACCTAGATGACTTGAGCGTTTTCACTTACGTGATCCGCGCGCGACCATATTAATTTATTTGATCAAAAGATAGTGTTTACAAAAGAAATAGAGTTCAAATCCCAAAGGATTGTTTGGGACATCAAAATGGCTGCCGTGGCCCCTTGTGAAACGTCATTCATATTGTGAATCCGTAATTGCGTTCGAGGAACGAGAACGCCACCTAATCTGAGGTGTCATCGACCTCTGTGTACATGTACAGCCAGGAAATTTTGAGATTTCGTGTGAAGTTTGTAAAAAGTCCACCCCGCTCGGTTTTTTAAGGGGTACTCGGCCGGGAAACTGGTACTCGTGGCCTCGTTTTCGCGTATCTCGTCTCGACCGGAAACTGGGATTCCAGACTCTCGAACGCACTCCCATAATCCACGATTACTTCTAGTGTATATATTAAATTCGAATTCGGCACATGTCAAATTCTTCCCTGCCCCGTGAGGGGTGTGCACCCTTATATGGGCTATTTAGGTATGTGCGGCTCTAAAAAGGTGTGGTGTTTTAGCTGATTTTGCTGGCTTGGTCATAAATAGGGTATGGTTTTTACACACTAGTCTTGAATTAAGTATGTTTTTTTTTATTAGAAGCTATTTTTCATCATTATTGATAATACCATGATAAAAAGCCCCTTTTAAGTTATTCGTAGGGATCTGAATTCAGATTTTGGTCGTAAATAGTATGAGGGCCAGTAGTGAAGCTTGCCGCACACACCCCACCCATTTTTCTAGGAGTACCCTCCTCTCCTCCTCCCGGGAGACGGGAGTTCGTAGTCTCAATCGAAGTGGAACTTTTGCTGATTCATTGACGTGTAGACTAGCCGTTGAAGTTGGACGATTGAACCGGGCGTGGTTGCTTCAGCATTTCAATACTTGGTGCTTGCTGTGACAGGATTAACCCATAAGACAACAAACATAATTGCTGTCTTAAACATGCTAAATAAAAGACTTAAAATAACAGTTTTTTTATTATATTTCTCGTATACAGAAAGACAAGGAAATCAGAGAGCTGAGACTTCGCTTAATGAACTCATCAGGTGTTAAACATCCTCAGAAAATAGAGCTCAAAACTACAGAGAATATGACACCCATCGACACAAACTAGATGGCCGCGTTGAGCCGCGCTAAACGACGAAGCATTACTCGTTTCAAGCGCTCTTCACTGCGTTTGTTAAAAAATACCGGAGTTACACAGTTAACTGCGGGAAGTCGCTAAACCGAAAAATCTGGTCCAGGATGGTCACTGGACATTTCTGGAAAGAGAAACCGGAGTACGATTTCAATGGATTCGCCAGTATGAACTGACTTACCCGTTTTATAACTTTAACATGAGTCAGTTTCTCGTTAAGGTTTAAACTGTATATATTAAAGGCTGAACGTTAAGTCTGCTTCAGGCCAAATGGACCATTTAAGCCAGAGTTATCAGGCGGTCATTAAGCGACTGGCAACATTCATGTTTACCCTTCCCCTGGATCCCCCCCACTCCAGAATTAAATTTGCCACTACCCAAGCCAACTGAACTCTTTCGAACAAGGAAGCGGCCAGTCTCTCACGTTCCAGTTTAAGCTGTTCTTCTGTTATTTAAGTCAATTTTACCGACCAAGCCCCTTAACTGTGCTACTCTTTCATTTACATCTTACAAGTGGAAAATAGGAGTCTCACTGAAGTCACTGCAGTAGGTTCCTCGCAGACAAACTGTTCAAATTTCCCTTTATTTTCTCGTGGCGATTCAAAACACCAGTAGCTAAAAGTGCTGTTGACACACTTATAAAACGTATATCAAAACAGGTTTAATTCAGTATTCAATTCAATTCATTTAGTTTTTATTTAGAATCATTTATTCATACTTACAATAAATCTTTATAAACGTTAACTGTTCTTAATTTGTGTATTAACAATTGTGACATGGCTCTAAAATGTTCATGTGGATACTGAAGGCTCACCACTACTTTCGCTCTTCTATCTCCAAACAAAATTGCTCCAAAAAGGCTCAGAACTTCTGTTTCATGACGGTTCAAAACAAGATTTTGCGCTTAAAACCGATAAAGCTGTAAATAGGAAAACCGTTTGGCGATGACTCGTCAAATGATTTTACTGATTTTACTGAACAATGTGACAGACAAAACAAGCTCCAAGGCAGTTAAAAGATTGGCAATTAGGTAGTTACAGCATGGCCAGGCCTAGGAAGCTGGTAGATTAAAGCTTACGACGGTATAATTGGGAGCTACAGACCTTCAACGGAAAAAAAACCTATTTAGCCTGCACTAACGGTTATTTTCGAAAAGTGGCCTATTCAATTATTGCTACTCTTTCAAAAACACTTCATCCTTTCATTTTATTCTCTTGGTGTCCTCAAATATTCTCAAACTATGTATTGATCACCATGGTCGCCACAAGGGGTCTGTTAGGTGCAAACCCGTGGAAGGCCCACTTGGAACCAAAGCATGGTGCATTCCTGGAGAGGTCGCAGAGTCGGGACTTAAAACAGGAAGATAGTGAAGCGGGATGGCCCCTGTCGAGGGAAGGAGTCGATGGGCTTGAACCATGTACGGGGAAATACTGGCTCGAGCTTGCGAGGAGCGCGATTCTTGAGTGTCTCTAGGTATCAGTCGTCTTGGCTCCTTCCCAGTTAAGTTCCCTGTGGTGCCGAAATGAATCGACGTTGGGTTTCTCGAAGTAGACTGTAGCGCTATGTCGCTGCCCGCTCGATGAGAACTATGGCAGCCGGCAAGATGTGACAGTATTCGTGTTTTGATGTCGGGATCCAAACGTTCGTCTCCTATAACACTCTTGGATACTTCAGACACGCATGCGCTGTATCCCATGCGGTACTTGAGCAGCACGTGTGGGTCGGCACTTGTCATCACTGCGTCATAAAGAAAAAAAACATCGAAGAATCAAGTCACTAAACTTCCTATACATAATTGCAGTTTTCTTTTTTAGTTTTTTTTTTAAAAAAAAAGCTGGGCGACACTTCTAATTTCACACGGCTCCCAACTAAGGAGGTTTTTATCCTTGAACTCAATTGTGAATACCTCTAATTCCACAATAAATAAGGAGTTTTGGCAGTAAACGTTATCCCTGACGCAATCACCATTTTCGTTCTTTCATGACTAAAACCTCTTGTTTTCTTTGAGGAATGGTAATGTATTTCTCTTTGTTTGAGGTAAAGGTTTTAGCAGACAAAAATAACTACAACTGAGCGACTTGCTCAGGCACGATAGATGTGGCTTCATAAACGCGAAGTTATACGACAAAAAACACTGTGTAAAAGCCCATAATAGAATTATGTTCCCACAACAATATCAACTACTGAAAAGTTTTCACTCGAATTAACATCCGCTGCGATTAACATCCACTCAAGACAAATGAACAATGAATCAAAGCTTAAGCCTATCAAAAATGGCCGAAGATTGTCTGCCACTATCCTCCACCACCTACAAAACGGTTCATAACTTGTACAAAAAAACAGTAATAAATCTACATATGGCATTGTCTACAATGACTATAACCACAAGAGATAATCGATCGCACCTTTATTGTTCCTTCTAATGTTTTTAGCGAAGGTTTTTGAGTTTGTATATAACATAGAGAAACTATACAATTATCCGTAAGACTGCCGGAGGCGGCGTTGTTGAGGCCCTAATGTTGAAAGTATAAATAACGACCCTTTCGTTTTCTCGTCCAGTTCAGGAACTAATCGACGACGATTAAGCGATTAAAGAATTAAAAAGCTTCTTCCAGATGTCAGCTCATGCAGCTGGCACGTCCAGTGACGTGCTCTTCTTGTAAACGTCTAACTATTGACAAATTTAAACAACGTTTCCACAGTCTGACATTGATTGCGTGTATATTAACTTGTCATTAGCGCTGTCTAGCGATGGGTTACCTGTTCGCTGGTGATGCCGCAGACTTCGAAGGTGTCGTACAGTCATCTCCAGAATGTCTGCCTTTTCCAACTTGGTGTACCGAGAACTCTGCAGAAATTAGTGAAAAGCTTACATAGAACATACATCCTACACGGGTGATTAACAACCGTATAAAATCGCAGGTTTCTATCAGAACGATTCAAGATTAAGGGGCAAATTACTTCAACCGTGAAATTCTGACGTGATCAATAACTTGGCCAATTTCATTAACTCGTTGATGACAATTCATGGTCTTTTTTTCCGTGACATCGATAAGACAGATGTCATGGATATTAAATACAATCCAAACAACACTTGTTTGTATAAGCTCACAGAAAGGCAATAACACGTCGAAGATCCTGATATCAGACCCAGCGAGCTATAAGGGAGTTAAGCACCGATGTAATCTTGGCTAGCTACTCCTAACATTTCACAATCATCAGACCATCCCCAAAGCGCTACTAACTTTAAATTTTCTTCTAAACTTGTAAGCAGGGCTCAAACAAAAGGTTTCATGCAACAAACGCGACATTTAGTGAACACGTCCTGTTATTATTACAAGGACTTTTTTTGCTGACACAGCACAGTTTACTTACATCTCTATTCTGCGCCTCAAGGACAAGTCTTTTCAGTTCTTCTAGACTTCGGTTGATTCGTTCCCGTCTTCTCTTCTCCATGATTGGCTTAGACCACTAGAAAATAGATCAGTATATTTTAAATTGTAACCCTCAAAATTATCACATACGCTTATGAGGGCCGACTTGCACTACACTAGCACTGTGACTTTCGAATTAACTTGAACACTTTATTGACGGCGCGAGTTAAAAGAGCTACCTCGGGAAAAAGAGCCACTGACTAGTCAATGATGGTAGACGAAAACACTTTAAAATCCAGAGGAAACAAATTGCAACAAAATACCTTACGGCTTTCCGAATCATGTTCTTTTTCTAACTTTGTAGATTCCTGTACCATCGCTATTTTTAGTTTGATTTTCCGAGACAAATGTTTCAAAATTTTTCGTTTGATATCCTCTCACTACAGACCAAAGTGACAAATGATCATAACTTTGGCGTACACGGCGTTTTTATTTACCTTCACAGCCGTGGGAAAATCCTTGGCTCTGAGTTCCCAACCACGGCTTATTATCATCACATTTTGTTTAAAAAGAGCCTGCATTTTTGTCGGATGAATGGTATTTTGGCTTTCGCTGGCAGCTGAGACAGAAAGCGTGAGAACGAAGCCCTGTCATTGGTCGCTTTCTGTCAAAGACAAAACCATCCCAGCATGCGTTATGCAAATAGCGCGAGAACAGGGCAGCCAACAGCTAAAGTGCGCATTCATGACAAACTCGCGCGAAAAAAACGGCACTCCGATGAAATAAAAGCTGTATGCCGTGCCAATTAAAAAGCATAAAAGCCATTTAGTGACCGAGACTAGAAGTCTGCTAAGCAAATTAACGACGCTTTAGCAATTATTGTCAAACGCTGAAGATTCTTTGTCCATATTCCTAGGCTCACTTGGAAATGACTTCAACTCGGGCCGTGAGAACGATTTGAGCTAATTGGCTGTGAAAAATAAACAAACGAGTTTTGGAATGGTCTACTAGGACATCGGACGTGATACATTGTGATGACTCAACCGGGCCATTGTGAAAACCATAAAGCACACTGTAAATAAAGCATTACAACGCCATATTCCAGAGCACGTGTTTGTCTTTGTTTGCAAAGTATGTTTTGTTTCCCTGTATTGTTCTCCACACCCGCTCAGGACAAAAGTCTTTAAAACACACAACGTTTGCAAAACAATGCCATCGCAAGGTTCCCACGCACCGAAAGTACTCTTATTTTGACTTTACCGCAAGAATCCTGCCTCCCAAGAAGCAGTAATTTTTTCCTCTCGCGTCTAACCAGCAGACTTCGACTGAAAAACAGGCCTCTTAAACAATCAATAAAAGTTACAAACAGGTCCATTTTATAAATAAACAATTCCGAGAAGAATCAAGCGTCGCATACACGCTCTCACATTTCACACAAAAATATTTAAGTAAAGAAGGTGACAATCACAACTATCCAATAAAAGGCCTTTTGACGATTTTATAAATAACAGGAAGGCAATATCCAAACACGAGCTTATCTGCCGTCCCTTGTTTGACAAAAATATTTGAAAAACTTAAGTAAAGACAAACTAAAACTGCGCATCAAAATGGCTGCTTTACCGCCCACAAATTTTTCAACAACACGTGGCCTCTTTTAGTCTGATTTAACAGTTACTTCGTTCAACCTGTTTTGCTATCCTTGGTCGATCGCTTGGCCAGCATCTTAAATCTCGGCTTTTGGCCAGACAAGTAATTCAGCAGAATTAATAAACCTGGTTGGAAAATGAATAAATTCTTTTGACAAATACCGTAAGAAAAGTAAGTGTTCCTGTAAGCCAACAATGGAAGATAAAATAATCTATTAGATATGAAGCTATTTTGAAGTTTCTAGCAAAAAATTTGGACAGATTACTTTGTGCGATACAGTGAAGATCTTTCTAAGACGGACTCCACGTTGCACATGGCTAGCTTTTTCAAGGGCTCTGCGATGAGATTACTTACCCATAAAAAGCGACTATTTTATTATTCTGACGGACTACGTTTGAATGGTTGGATGATCGGACAAAACTAACTCTGAACTTTTTCAAACAACATTTTGTAACAACACCTCACGACGATTGAATTTTAATCGTTTGAAACTGAAAGAACTCGATTCGGGTTGTCGCTGAGGAAGCCTATTCTTCCCAATATATCGGTCAATTCTTGAGTCGCTCAATTACCCATTTGGAATTATAAGGCGTGAAGAATTGGACGTCTCCGTTCTATATTAAGATTTTTATTGACGTTTGAGGCGATTTTCTAAGCAATTTCTTGTGAGATAAGTTGTTAAAACAAAGGCCAATCGAGACGAATGACAAACGACGTTTTGACACGCAAATGGAGCCTCGTGTTACGATGAATTGCCCCCGTCTCTAAGAATACGTTGTTTTTTTGAGGTTGGAAAAGGCGTTTCGTACATTTACTAAGATATCAAGCGCTCTATCGATTTTTTTTAGAGGGAGGGGTAAGGCCGAGTGCCACAAACAATTCTTAAATTCAAACAACAGTTCCCAAAACTGACCGATTCTCGCCCTTAACACCACGTCTCAGAATCGGGAAATTGTTAAAATTAATAACGTTAACGTATATGATCGGTTTTTCATTGTTTCCTAAGCAACGGCGGGTAGAGTAAAGGCCCTTAAATCATACATAGTCTGGAGACAGACATCTTAACTTCCCAGCTGTTACAGCTGTCGTATTATTAGGTAATTATCATATAATGAAATACTGCAGCCTACCGTTCAGTCGACAACGGTATTTCCCTCCGAAACACGCAAGAAGTGGTTCATGGATACTCCAGCACAAGCGATTGTTTTACCATCCATTTTATTTTCTTTTATTGTTTTCTTTTTTTTTTTTTTTTTTTTTGGATAAAGCACAATAGGCATCAGTCAGTTAGTCCAGAGGTTAGCACGGATAACCACTTTTTTTTTCAAACACTTTCAACGCTTTTCAAGGAAGAATGACCGACCGACGACGAAACCATAATGAAAGTAAGACACACCTCAAGGAAGGTATTACCGAATGGCTACACCTAATTGTTCACTGCGAGCACTTGATTGATTGTAAGCACTTGCAGGACTCGAGAATCACTTTCATTTCATGAGAAACGAAACCGCGCCAGACAATTCAAAATTCGTTCGTTCGTTCGTTACTAGCGAGTCCGCGCGCCGGTTAAGTCGTAGTCTTGGCAAAAGGCAAAGGAAGCCCAGTTCGAAAAGTGTATGTGCAGTCACGTGACTTAAAAAGCGGGTTTTCCGTGTTTCTTTCACGCATCAGAACGGTTTTCCGTAATACTGGCGTTCTTTCCGTTACGATCTAAATGGGAAAACTAGTTTATTCTCGGTTTTCTAAAATTGAAATGAAAAACTAACTCTCTTACTTCCACGATTATTTGCAAAGCGCGCGCTTGCATAAAAGGAGTTATTTATCGTTGGCTGTGGAGTATATCGATTACCGACTAAACACTTAAGCTAGAGCTTTTTATTGCGTTATAGAACAGAGATGACTAAAATACTGACAATAATGTACGGTAAGAGAATCATCCTTCATAACTGGAGTCTATACAGAACCACTTAAGGTATTTTTTCAATCCCAAAATTATGAAGCCTGTGTCTTCTTTGTACTAACTTATCTGTCTACACTAAACCGAAAGCCACAATTATGTATCCGTCAACTCGAAACTTCAACATACGCCCCAGGCAGAAGACATTTGAATTTTCTGTTGGTCAAAACTTGTGGCAAAAGTGAGTAGTGGAAAAGAAACAAAATCACCCTTGAACAATCGCTTTGAATTTCCAGTGCCCAGAACATTGTTCAACTTTCTGTATATTATCTAATAAAATTGACATTCAGAGACACAACTGCTCACTACAGTTATTTCCAAAACACAACGCAAAGCTTTTTAACGCCGCTTTCGGATCCAAAGCGCTGTCTCTTATTGTTTTCTAGCTTCACCATGCAAAGGTTACAAAGCTTAACTACATAACCAGCAAAATTTTCCTATTTTTCTGAACAGAACAGGAATTGGAGAATACTGCTTAATTCAGGGCTTCCCACAACACACGCCAAATTGCTGCCCCTGGGGTATTCGATGGGATGTTGATGTTTTTATTTGATCGATACATTAAAAGGCAATGAACAGTTCTTCCTTTTATTTAGTTAAGCGAGTTTATTTCGCTACCTGTTTCGTGCCGAGAAATGCCAGGAAATGCAGATAACTGGAACTTATTGGCTCGAAAAAGCCAAATCGTATTAACCAATCGGTTTGTTGACCTTTATCATAAGAAAATACTCGCAACATTTATTGCAACACAATCTATCTAACTTCTAACTTCCGGCGAATTGTTGCTTTGACGTGATGCAAGGTACAGGACTAGCTGGCAATGTTCTGTGGTGAAAGGACTGATTTGAAAGAAGGTACGCTCACCGCCGAACATTCACCGAAAACCGACGAAATGTCGAGTCGTATTCAGAATCACGGAACATGACACACTTTTTATCATCCACAAATTAACTTGAACGTATATTCACTTTGCAATGTCCAGCACTCGTTTTGAACAGATAAGTGACGGTAGTTGACGAGATCCCAAAGGGGCAAGCAGACCCTTGCAAACTGGTATCTTGGGGCGATAGAATAGACATTGTTGCTTGTGCTAGGAAGGAGCAATAGATCTAATGATGCCGACGTTTCGAACATTAGCCTACTTCGCATAGCAAAGCGATGCAGGCATGCGAGGAAACAAATATCTCAACCAAGCGATTCTGCTAAACTGACATGCCAAGTGGTCATAGCAACAATATAGTGACCAGCATGCTCCCTTTAAATGGTAACAGGGGGCTTGGCCTGACGAAGGCTTGGATGTTAGAATTTAAGATGTCCCCTGGCAATGCATTGAAAACTTCGCTGATTTCACGATCGCTTCGCCGATACTGACAGAGAAAATAAGGGCTCTTTCAAAAAACGCATCAATTCCACATCTGGGTTCAACCCCCCCCCCCCCCCCCCCCCCCCCCCCCCCCC
>OMLO01002892.1_pt1 | contig 14059 bp, 3 predicted proteins | sample 1674811 | NCBI WGS metagenome assembly OMLO01 (sample SAMN06265003, study PRJEB25207) | coral metagenome | isolation source: Coral host | place: Mexico:La Bocana,Puerto Morelos, Mexico | collected 2008-11-13
CCAGCTACCAACGATATGCCGCGAGGTTTTGCGGTGTTCACGTGAAGATAAATGCCAGGCGTTTGAAAACGTAATGAACGAGTTCGTGCACGATCATCTGAACAAGGAGTACGTGGTGGTCGTTGAGCGAGTTTTTCCCAACATGGGCGGTGATGTGAATAAGCAACAAGCTGGTACCATCACTGAAGTGGTCCGTCCTCGGAAAAGCAGTCACACTGTGCTATTTTCCGTTGTCGGTAGCGCTATGGTGGTGCTCCTGATCATCGCTGTCGCTGTCTTGGTGTACCGCGCACGAGTGAAGGCGGTGAAGGAGCTGGAACCCAAGAAGGCTCCAGAAGCAACCGCATAAATGCTATAAGCGCTGTGAAACAAACAACGAGTTTTCTTCGTTTGCTTTTAGTCGAGCCGTTTGCATTTTTTTTTCAGAAATGTTGTACTTTTTGCTAGTTATAAAAAGTTGATTAGTTTGATAAACTTTTATTTTTAGAAATTGAATTTAAGTCGAACATTTTCTGCTTATAGCTATTTTAAAGTAAATAGTTTTTTTAGCTTCAGTCTATCGGTCCACTTTTTCATCAGCCTCATGGGGAAAGAACTAGAGTAACAGACGTTTGCAGTACAATTTAACTAAATGGCTTTTTTGTTATTATTTTTTATTGTGTTATTATTATTTATTATCTGATGTGTATTCGGACTATTCAGTTAATGGCCGCTGGTAGAATGGCAATAAAACTGCATTTACCGCTTTGCTTGATGGTTTCTCTGTTTGATTCCCTTCCATCGTTTTGTAATGTTTCTCTGCTATTTCATTTTCATGTGGGCAGGGTAGTGGAAAACTGGTTATATCAACTAAGTTTAAAATGTAAATTGGCTACCGTAACTCGTTACTCGTAACTCGTTACGGTGGCCAATTTACATTTTCAACTTAGTTGATATGATATAACCAAATTACCTTGTTACCCCCACCGACGCAGCACCACAGTTTCTTTGGAAACTTTCACCCGTTAGTGGAAAACTGACCTGAATAGATAGAGGGATTTGAAAAAGAACGAGTTACGTTGATGCTTTGGTCATCTCTGGAGGGATTTTTTCAGACATTCACCGCTCTTATGAAAAAGGTTGTGAGTATACGAGCAATCCCGTGAGGTCATAAAGTATCCATTGATGCCACTGATTTGTTATTTCAACAAACCTACAATGTATTTCAGTAGCTATTCGTTTTTAGCTGGCACAAATTCTTTTTGTACATACAATTTTTTTTTTGATGGGGGTAGGAGGGAGGGGGCAGGGAAAGTCTTCCTTCTCTTTCAATTTTGTCATATTCGCTTCTGTCATGTTTAATTCCGACAAGTCAATTTAACCAAGTTAGTCAGCAGTTGATTGTGTTAAGCCATGAAAGGTTGATAGCAACGATATTTCAAAGAGAGAAAATTTGGTCTTAAGCGCTCAGAAGGCAGAGATAGGGTTGAAAGTCCACAAAAGTATGTGTTAGTTTATTAAGGGGTACAGATTCTGACTATTAAATTTAATTTGCGCGATTTTTTTAAAATTTGGTTATTCTTAAAGCCCTTAAGCTCCTGCTGAAGCCTCGCATCTAAGGTACGCCGGTCAGATGAGTCTAAGTCGTCTAAAGGGGACCGTCACGGTGACCAAATTATTTCAGGGCTTACTTGTAATTGCATAATGGTTACCCTTATTACGAGCAGAAGGGACAACTGATGATGTGTTTTAACGAAAAGAGAAGCCTAACATTATAACTTTAAAATAGAAAGCTGTCATGAATGAAATAAAGAAACAATATGATCATAATATTTAACTTTCAATATATTTTACGCCGCGGTCGACCTTGGCGTGATCGCACATCGATTACTTTCGGTTCCCCAGCGTAATGTGCTAAGGGGATATCGAGACTGAACAAAACTAAACAACCAACTTAGTCATCTCATTTGATTTAAGAAATTTAGTTAGTCCAGAAACAAACTTTCTTAGCAAAGTTCGGCAAAAGTGATTCATAGAAAATGAACAAAACACATGTCGTGGACTATCATTTCATTTGGCAAGCTCTGAATATTTGTCGACAAAGAACTATCAAGACAGGTCTTTCCACAGATATCCGGATATTTGTGGGGGATATTTGAAAGTTTCCAAGATATAGATAGAAAGAAAATTAAGAGATATTTTAGAAATATTTATATTTTTTTTGTTAAGCTCACGTAGACTGGAAAGTCGACAATTGAACTAAAATTTAAACAAGAACTTTGTTTCTACATTTTGCCGGGTTGTGCAAAGCCGATTAAGCTAACCCAGAATTAGCCAGATTTTTATTTATTTCAGTTCTGTAACGTTTCGATAAGGTTTTCAGTTGACATTGTTCATCTCACATTACACAGTAAGTAAGAAAAGAAACCTTTTTCAACCAGAACAAATTAATACTTTTGTTAATTAATAATTAACGGGAAATAGAAATAGCGAAGCCATATTCGGATATTGAAGATATTTTAAAAATTTTACAATCTGTATTACGGATACCGTCAAGATAAGTGTTTAGGAAATGACATGACTCATTTAAAAGTAATATAACATTCATGGTTACGCTGCGTTTATTTCATTTAATGTATCCTTAATACAATGTTTTTATAAAGTGATAATGATTACAATTATGAGATGATTTTTAGCTCCTTAAAATTTCAATCTGCTGATAGCAAGAATATTGCTTACCATCACGGGCAATGAGTATAAACTGTCTCTTTAAAGCAGACTTAATTCTAGTAAAGCAAAATTAAACAAAAACGCCGAAATTAACGAATTAACTGTCATGCTTTCTTCTCCACTCTTCATCCTAAGCCTCCACAGTGGAATGGTTCGGATCTGACTTGAATGGAAGCTCCTTTTTTGTCTTATTCATTCGTACGCGGTATGCAATGACGGCAACAGCAATGATCAAGAGCACCACCATGGCACTACCAAAAATGGAAAACAGCAATATGTGACTGCTTTCCTGAGGGCGGACCACTTCAGAGATGGTACCAGCTTGTTGCTTACTCACATCACCACCCATGTTGGGAAATTCTCGCACAATGATCTCTGCGTACTTCGAGTTCACATGGTCGTGCACGAACTCGTTCACCACATTCTCGAACCCTTGGCATTCATCAAGGCGTGAGCATAGCAGAAGGTTGTGGCATATTTGGTGGAGTTGGTCGAACCAATGCGGCACCATTGCAGTGTCGTTGTCGTGGTATGCAGACGTGTCAAACCAGAAGTACCCAGTGCGATTGGTGACACGGCGTATTGCAGACATCAAGGTGATATACTCGCTCCAGCTCAGTTCATGGGGACAGAACGCAGTGCTGATGGGCGAGAAGGCCTGGCCCACTGAATTCACACTGGCATCGCAGTCGGTGGCAAGCGTGTATACAGGACCCGTGTTAACCTCTCCCTTCTCACCATACGGATGAACCCTGACTGGTTTCGACTCTCCCATGTCGACTACCATGTGTTCTTTAGTGAAGCCATCATAGGTTTTCTTATTTTTGCCACCCGCTGCAGGGAAGACAGCTTCCACTTTGCACCAGGCTCGCTTCCGCTCGGCTCCCGTGATTCCCTGGATGTAGTTACCTTTGGAAAGTTCCGAGACACGAACAAGACCTCTGGTTTTCTCCTCGAGCATCATATCACCCGACACACATTCAATGTTGATGTTTATTGTCACATCACCCTCGTCATCATCATCGTCTTCATCTTCATCCTCATCTTCATCTCCATCGTCTCCACTGTCTTCCTCTTCAGCCTCCACCTCATCGATGAATGCATAGATACAGAAACCCAGCAAGAGGTAAATCAACAAGCGTCCCATTTGTTTGTAGTCTGGTTACTATCTCTGGAAGGGAAGTTAAAATATAAGAGTAAACTCTGAGTATAAAATTGGCAAAAATGTGGGTGTTTAAAAGCTAGCGTTTATTTTTAAGGATGATCACTCCTGTTTTCTTCTCTCAAATGATTCCTGTTTCTAGCGAGGTTTGTTCTTTGTTTCTTCCGATCCCTGACGTACAGCTCTGACGAAGGGCTAACGCTCGAAACGTCAGCTTTATAACTCGTTACTGTGGCCAATTAACATTTTCAACTTAGCTGATATAACCAAATTATAAAAACAGACCCTCCGAAGTGTTAGAACGTTTTGATGTTATGGTTATATCGTGTCCTGGTAAAGCGTAAGCCGAAACACAAAAATGTGCTTCGCTCTTTGACAGATTTTTTTAAATTTAGAAATGGAAATAAAATGTGATCTATCTGTAATGTTGAAAACGATTTGCACTTCTTTTTATTCAGTGCTTTGGTGGCAAGTGAATCAAATTTTTGATACGTGAATCAGTGTATTAGCATAAAAAAAATGTAACCCATAGAAAAGGGAGGCATTGAATATAAGATATAAGCTTTGCCGCGATAAGGGAGACGAATTTTTTGAAAAAAATTAAGCACTGTGACATGATAAGTTACAATTTGTGTTGGTTAACCTTCGTGGAACAAATCTGTTTTGTTACTCCTTACCTCTGAATACGACAGACCTCACAACACCTGAAGAGCTTAGCTTCCAAGGGATACTGAATTGCACAGGCAAGCATGTTCTTATAAAGCATAGCCTACGTGATAATGCCGTGGATTGTCACACGGGCTAATATACGTTAAAAGGTCACCGCGCCATGTCACGGCCGCTCCTATATCACTCGAACTTATTTTCCTCTTGGAAGTCAATAAGTATCCAGACTCGGTCAATTGCAAATATGGGTGTGCACTGAGTCAGTTAATAACTCAGCTGGAGTCTATAAGTTCATATCGGGATTATTAGCTACTTCGATTGGCATAAAACATCCAAAGATGTTTTTAAGGGAAAGAGGCGAAAATGCGATGTTGAGAAATGGCGGCGAGAAACCACAAACACTTACATACTTGTAAATTCCAAGAACCAAACTCAAGTGTTTGTTCAGGTGGAGCAGATAATCAACGGTGCCCCAATCTAAAATGTCTAAAATGTGTTTTACGAACTTTATTTTCAAGAAGCTCGTTTGATTTAGTGTGGTCTGTTTGTTGTGATGCTCTATTGAATGATATTTCAAAATTGTGATTTCTTTAAAATATGACATATTCATATGTATGTATGGATGTATGGACGTTTTTGTCTCTAGAACAATCGATAATCGAGTGGGCTAAAACTGCACAACGCAATTAGCGTCTTTTGCGTAAATAGAGTGATTATTTTGAAAAACACAGATGAATTTCTAATTGAAATTATGTTGTTTGACGAGACCCATCAAATTGTCGATAACACTTCTCAAGTGCTTTAACTTTTCCCATCATCTTGTGTCCAAATATCGTAGTACGTGCTTCCTTAAAGTAGTAGTGTTTAGGAGTGTTCAGGAGTGTTATTCAACTGAGTTACGGAGAACAATATTGCAGAGCGGTTCAAGTAAAGTTGCTAAGGCCAAAAAAAAAAATAAATAAACATAACTGGTAAACAACGAAACTCCAAAGACTTTAATTACAAACTTAACTTCACGAGCGTCCTGTCAGGGGGAGGACGAGTCTGCATGTTGTTGCTTGTCTGGATTGAAAATCGTAAAATGTGATATGTCGTGCGGGATTTATCGAGTTCATTGCGTCGCTAGCTTTTGGGTCGTCTTGTTTGTCAGCTTTAACCGTGCAGTGACTCTGCAGAACGTACGGCTTTTTCACTTTATAACAAACAAAGCACGCCTAGGCTTCTTCATAAGCATTTCTTGATAACCACGTTTTATAAACAGAGGTGGGATTTTTACATTATATGTTTTTTACTACATATGCGTCTCACAATCATATGGATCACTAGTTACTGCTGTGTCATAAGTGCAGAACGTTTTTCCTAGAACTTCAGACGCCCTCTCTAGGGTTAAATGAGTTATTAATCTGTTTTCCTAATTAAGGTAACTGCGTAAACGGAAAAATAAGAGCCAAGAAAAGCTGTTCAAAGGAGTTCATTCTCTGTGAGTCTATTTCACTCTTAACATTCTACATGGAGTTAAAATTTTAACGTTTACGCAGTTACCCTGGGAAAAAAGAATAATAACTCATTTAAACCCTAGAGAGGGCGTCTGAAATTCTAGGAAGAACGTTCTACACTTATGACACAGTAATAACTAGTGATCCATACGATTGTGAGATGCATATGTAATAAAAAAATATAATGTAAATGGCGAATTCAATGCCAATAAAGTGAGCTTTTTATCAAAATATTTTTATTACTCTGATAAGTTTGCTTGCTAATAGGACCTAGGTGAAACTAGCGACACAACGAAATAACGACATAATCGCTCAATGTCGGTGTTGCGACAGAATATCGACATAAGGACATAAGGAAACCATCAGTCTTTTAATATGTCGTTGAGGTCATCAGGATGATATCTGGATATTTGCACTGCAAAAATAACGACATAACGTTCTTCTTCTGTCGTTATGGGTCACAAGTATCAAAAGGAAGTGTCTAAAATTTATTTTGCGAATTTCTATAAGACTATTTTTACGAAGCCCGTTCAGGCCAATCTCCGCAGTTCAAATAGATGAACTTTCATATATTCAGTTGCAGTAAAATGTAACAAAAACTCAAAACCTCGATATAACGATCCACGATATAACGAAATCCTCGTTATAACCATAACACAATCCAGAATCCCAAACTTATGATGTACCCCGATACAACGAAGAAATGTCAACACGTGACAAAAGACAGAAATAAGGATGAAATTCTTTTAATCCTGTAACAATTGAACAACTTCACTATCGACACATTAAGAGACCCACTTTCTTCTCTCACCGAGAGTTTGTCTCTTATTTGTGCTATTAACGTCTTTATTATTAACACTACTTAAAAAAAATAATTATTAACTATTCCTCGAGATAACTAACATTTTGTTTGTTTTTCCGCAAATTCGTTATATCAAGGTTTTCGATATAACGAACCCTCGATATTTCCCCAGTCCCTAATCAAGGTTCGACTGTTTTCCCCGGCATTACTTCTAGCCAGATAAAGAAAACTTCTCAAGAACAATCGATCATCATTTACTCTTAAACTGTACAAAGAAAACGTTCACCAAACGTAACACATTCAGATTGTTTTGCGTAAATAGAAGAATAAGAATTATTTTGCAAAACCCAGATGAATTTGTAATCGAAATTATGTTTTTTTTGACAAAACCGTCATCAAATTGTCAATAACACTTAGGTCACAATGTTATAAATTTTCCACTTGTCTTGTCGTCAAATATCGTAGCCCTTCATTAAAGTATTGAAGCACTAGAGTCTTAAGTGTTATTCATGGACAACAATATTCCAGAGAGGCTCGCGTCAGGGCCACTGAGACAAGAAAGTAATATGACGTGTCTTCATTAATTTTCTAAATTGAGTTAAAATTTCTGAAATGAAATTATGGACATCAATAAGTTGTCACAATCTGTTGACCTCTTGTCAAAGAGATCAAAGCTAAGCTTTTCCGCGACTACTTTCCACGATTTCAGCATTATTATGCCCCTACACTTTACAGTGAAGATTTTGTGTGCAGACTGTTTTCAGTTCTAGACAGTCGCACTATACTTTTTTACGAGGCATAGTATAAGTTAATTTTAAAAGTATACACAGTGGTACTGTGTAGAAGTAATTTACGATGCAACTGCTTTTAATGGGTGTTTAATCCTCAAACCAATTAAGTGAGAATGTGCAGACGAGTCGCAACATCTTTCTTACGAGGTTAAAATACTGTATAAGTTTTGAAAACAAAGTGTAGTCACAATATAATAGACGTTTTGAAAGCAACTTGTACTCATATATAGATACTGCAGATACTGCGGTCATATACAGATACTGCAGTGTCTGAGAAGAGATTTCCAATACAATTGTTTTCAACCCTCATTTATAATAGATTAAAGGACTTATGGTTTCTGTGGTAACCAACAACAACAACCGTCAACTCGACAAAATACTTAAACACACAAATATATCGTTAGCCCTTGTCCCTTACTGAGCGAAACAGATGTAAAGAATACTTAAAATTAAGCCAATCCAGTCCATACGACGTTTTTACTTTATCGTGAAGGATGAATAAAATGTCCCAAACACGTTTTGTTTGCTTTAGATAAAAATTCACTGCCAAGGAAAAACGATATTGGGTGAACGGTGACTTGTTAATGAAACCTTATGCACGTGCAAAAATAATTGCATAAATTAAAAAAGTCCAAGTGCTATTAATATTAGCTTTCACTTCTTAAATTAACTATTAACTTGTTTTTTAAAGCACTTTGAGGAGATAGAAGAGAGCTTGGCAAACCACAACGAAAACAGCAACGAGAACGCCACAAAACAAAAGGCTTTAATGAGTAGAACAATTACTGTTTACGCGCGTTGTAAGTCTTTGCAGATTTGTCAGTCGTCCTCTACCAAACAACAGCGTGAAATGACCAAGTTCTGCTTATTTTGGAGAACGTAAACGACGGCCGTCAATTTTTCCTATTTTCATTTGGAATCGAACGCTGCCATTACCTATTAATAAACTTACAGATCTAGCTAGGCACCCGCGAAATTCCACGCTAAAATATAAATTCAGTTTTTTTCGGCGACACCGTTGTCATTGTTAAAGGTCCCTAAGAGCGTGAAGTGACCAAAGTTCTGCGTATTCGAGCAACGACGGCTAATTTTTCGTATTTCCCATGATTTGGAATTGAACGCTGTTAATGCACAGTTAGCCTAAGCACGTTTTTAGAGCCATTGGCGTACTGAACAGATCAGAAACAATGCTAATTTTGGTTGGTAAAATCAGAGTTAGTAGAGGAGACTAACTCTGGTAAAATCTGATAAATTCATTCGTCGTTGCTTTAACCTCCGGAAAGACATGAAACACGTTTGCTTCAATCGTAGCTATTTATGAAACGTTACATCACCCCAGGAATACAAAACGTTAACCGTTAGAATGACGCTTTTTAATCTGATAGCCGAGATTTAAGATCTACAAAGTAACTAGAGGCTAAAATGTTGGCGCGGCTGAAATTTCGTCAACCGCTGAAAAATTGCTGAGAAGTTTTCTGGTAACTGAGATATCTGTACTTGGAATTTACAGAATAGAATGCTAGGAAGTGCGCACATTTGGAGTTAGCAGCAGGGGCCTTTGATTTTGACTCAAACCTCGAGCCAGGAATATGACTTCAAGCTGTATTCAATTTATCTGTTGCTATGCTTAAATTGCAAGAACAAAACCAGTTATAGTTATAGTAAGAGTGGAACTAGGCGAACTGACATAATAAACTCCTTCAGCTTTCCTTGAATTCAATATCAATAAAATATTACAACCGTTATGCACCTCTGGCCATGAAATAAGATTTTTATCAAGCAATCGTTTTAAAACCGACAACTTTGCTTGCTAAAGCAGGTACGCAGACGATTGCTTATTTACAAACAAAGTTATTGACGTAAGAGTGATATTGCAAAGAGCTTTGTATAGTATATGTGGCTTTTGGTATGCGTACAAACAGGAAATTTCTCTACCAATAATTGATATTGGACGACGCTGCCCACAGAAATCAAGAAGTTCAACAACCGTGACAACACGTTATCGTCATGTACAAGAGAAAAACCCACAAGACTTTCGATCGAATATTGCAATATTGCTTTGATCCGATAAACCGATACCCTTTCCCGCACCTACCTATACAGTGATATTCCACGTTCAGTGTTAGACAGGAAAGTTGGAAATTATTGAAATACTTTAGTCAAAATTGTCGCATTTTCGAAAACAGCTCGGGCTATAATTGAAAATATAAACCGCCTTTTCTAAATTCAGTGTGCCGGAACAGGACAGCACCTTTTACAAGCGGATAGCTGTATGCAAAACCTACCCAGACAGTTTCGGGAAGACCATTTGAAATAGGAGTTGTGTAGCAAATCAGTTTGTAAACTAACTTCTTTGAAACCTGCATTAATTAAGCGGACACCATATTAATCCGACACAAACCTCGCGTACCATGCTTCCTTTATTTACTTGTGTCGACTTGCGATGACTAGGTACTTATTGACTGAGTGGGAGGGCCGGTCGCACACACGAACGCACGCACGGACCTGCGCTCGGTCCGTACGCCCTGACCTCGAGCCTAATATTTTCCCGTCCGCCTCGACTTCACTCGGTGAATACTCATTTTATCATATGACCATTTTTTTTTTCATTTTCATTTTTTTGGTGGAACGAGGACACGCGTGGTCGTACGCATTTCTAGTAGGGCCGTACACCTTTTTCCGGCCCTATCACCTCGACGCGTACGGCCCTAAAAAGGGAACTTTTTTATGGTTTTCCAATGAAATAGCGCGGGGCCGCACAGGTCATACGATAATTGCGCTTACTTGTGTCGACGCAAGTTTTTCACCGTTTGCCCACCCAAACGAAATCAACGCAGGTTGACTGACGCCCATTCACATATTTTTAGTTAAGGAAATACAGGATATTTCTGCCTTAAAATGGGTTCTCTTGCGACTTGTGTGTACGTTTCAGAAAGCTTGCGAGTCTGTTTGGCCACCCAACGCAAGTCTCAACGCAAGCTCAACTTGCGGCTACTCGCGACTACTTGCGAGTCCGTTTGGCCAGGGCTTTACATATTTCTTTTTAAAACCAATAGTATTAACACCAGCGAGGATCATTATTAGTTTTATCCCGCAAATGACTAACACCCCTACCCCTCCTCCCATCCAAACACTTATTCCCAGAATAGTCGCGTGAATGGAAATGAATAATTTCTGAATTAAAAAAACGAACGATTCTCTATTAAAAGCAAAAAGTGTCTTAAGTGTCTCGAACCCGGACTGCTCGATCTGGAGACGGGCGCACTGATGAGGCCAGCACGCCTGAAGAGGTTCATGAGTTATGATCAAAGGCTACCTGTTGGACGTTGTGGTGTAATGCTAGTTTCATAGTGACGATCTGTAGAGAAAACGCTGAGCAATCCTCACAAAACTTTACTCGCCACTATCACTGGAGTGTAACAATATGTCCTGGATCGAATAACAATGGAGCGCATTGAAGTAAGGCTCTATATCATCCTTAAAGATACTTTGACAACTCAAACTAATGGCGTTTTGTCGTGAGACCAGAACCTTTAATTTATGCTACTTAGCGAGCATCTCCTACCTATTCATATGAGAGTCCCCCCCGTAGCTTATCGTCACAAAAATTGTTAGAAAATCTGGAGAGCGACTCGTTTCGACAATAATGACTGCACTGATCATATGGGGACCACGTTATATTATTCCTAGTGTTCGTTAGAGAATGGTTCTTTGCCCTGTTTGTCTTTTTCTCCACTATTCGCATGCCGCACATCACGATAAAAAAAAAAATAGCCTGCGCGCAGACACCACGCAGAATTAAATCGGTTCCATATGAAATTCTTGGATTTAATAGTCAGTCACAAAGTAATTACAAATATCGGAAAATTTCTATCTAGAAGGTAGCGACTGTTGATGAAGAAATGTTTCCGAAAATAGTGAAGCACTGTCGGATTTTAAAATTACCCATTATTGTACGGCTTCTCGTTTGGTTTTAGGCCGCAGCCAGTCTAATACTGAAGTGACTCCGAATTAACCGAACTAAGCATTGTAGATATAAAAATAACTAAAACTATAGCGTAATCCCAATCTTTCGAACCTCCAAGGGAAACGAAGATTGGTTAAAAAGGAAACGCGGCAGTTCTAGGAATTGGAGGTAAAATTACAGTGTTCGACTAACGAGAGGAACGATTCAGTTGTCTGAAAATTCAAAAGTTCGAGAAATTGGGATTCTACTGAACATAAGTCTTTTAAGGTGCAACCAGGCTGTAGTTTAACAAAATTATGGGAATTCAACTACCTCCAATTATTGAAGAGCCTTTCGTATCTCACAACACGGCTGTGTGCGATTCGCTGTGTCTGTGTACGCCTGTCTACATAATTTCCAGACTGTTCACTTCTGGATATTGATGTATACTATGCACTTGTCCTCCATGAATGCTTGTTAACTATTTACGGGTAATTAAAGGCAATATGGCGTACAGCTGAAGTTGGTGGTACAGACGACAGAATGTGCAATCACTGAGATAAAGAAAACTCTTACTAGACCCGGGTAAAACGCCGTACTTCACGTGGGCTGAAACTAATGACAGATTGTGTCTACTCAAATAAGTAAAAGAACGCCTGTTTGAGTCAAACATCGAACTTAATTCAGTCGAACTGAACTGCTACACCAAACAAATAACTAAAGCGATCTTGTTGTTCAGTGGTTTTCCAGGTAAAGCCAAATTGGCGCCATTAGACTGGTTCGGTTCATGCATAGATCAACGTTTGACGCAAAGTCGGTCTTCAGGCGCTATTCACGGCTTGCCAGGCGTGAAGAACGCCTCAGCCCTTCCAAATATAATCAGCCAAACTTAATTGGTCAAACGCCGAAAGCTTTGGTTGAAGTGGGTTAGGCTAATGCGAAGAACGGCGTTTGATCCGGGCCTAGTATTACTGAAGATTTAGGAATGCTTTGTCACTAGCGGGAGAAAGATATTGCTCTCAGTCTACTCACAAGAGCCGCCAGTCATGATATTTTGAGTTGTTTTGGTAACCTTCAAAAATTTCCTTCAATCAGAAAGGAAACCTATCAGCGATCGTTAACTAAGATAGAAAAAAACACGAAGAGATGATGATAAGCTATAAAGGAACAATATTGATGAATAACGGAGAAAATTGAGGTGGATTACAAACGACTAACTTGAAAAATGTAGGCTATATATTCAAATGCGCCAACGGTGACTTAGGTTTCACCACAATGCAATACTAGGCTGTTCTTTGATGTACAGTCCAATAAATTAATTATCATTTGTTGAAATCGATTTTCTTAGCAAAAAAATAAAGGCTACTTGACTGAGCGTCAAGAAAAAAAGGAACTAGTTGAACTTTACTGAGACCCATTCTCCATCTAGATCTTTCGCCTTGACATCCCCAGCTTTTGTGAAGGAATCATCTAGTTCCACCTGTTTCTCTGCATCTTTCTCCGCCATTCGTCTGTAGTACATCAACAGGCCGACGACAAGGATCACGGTTATTAGCACCACGGAGGTGCCTATGGCGGAGAGAAGAAGAACACGGCTTCTTTGCCCTGTACGACGTGATTCCGTTATGTCATCAGCGTCAGTGTCCCTGTTCAGATGCTCTCGTACAAACCTTTCCATCACTTCCTCAAACGTCTGGCACTGCTCTTGGCCTTCGCGTGTGCACTTCAGAAGTTCACTGCAGACGTCGTGGTCGTACCAATCCAGCACCCCTGCTGCCTCGGTGTCGTGGTATACATTTAATAAGCTATACCAGAATTCCAATTTATCGGTGAGAAGCATGGCCTGTCGTACTGCAGCAATTAAGGGCAGATATTCTTCCCAGCTCAGCTCAAGTGGACAAAGTGAGGTACTAATAGGTGTAAATGCCTGGCCAGCAGAATTCAGAGCGGCTTCACACTCTGTGACAAGTGTAAAGACCGGTCCTTTTCCCAGCTTTCCCTCGGTACCGTACGGATGAACAGTGTCTTTGAGCACCATGTGATTTTCTGAGAACCCATCGTAAGTAGTCTGGTCTTGAGACAAGGGGACGATTGCTTCTACCCTGCACCAGTCAGGAGTCTGGTCAATTCCCTTGATTCCACGGATGGTGTCCCCTTCAGAAAGTTGTGCAACACTGACTAGACCTTTCACTTTCTCTTCCACTTGCATTTCACCAGATACACCACCGAGAGCGGCAGAGGGGTTAAGAAGTGGAAGTAACGCAACAAACGACAGTAAAAGTTTCATCCTGATGCCAAAGTTAATAAGCTGTAGATAAAATTCGATAAAAGGCAAATAGTGAGACTCAAGAAGCGATTGCAACTGATTTAAGGGATTGGAATGGAAATAATTGATACAAATTGGACTATACTATTCATTACAACTAACAACGAAAAGTATAACATGTAATGAATTGAAAAAGCCATTAGAATGCTGTGGCTAGAGGG
>OMLO01002893.1_pt1 | contig 14057 bp, 11 predicted proteins | sample 1674811 | NCBI WGS metagenome assembly OMLO01 (sample SAMN06265003, study PRJEB25207) | coral metagenome | isolation source: Coral host | place: Mexico:La Bocana,Puerto Morelos, Mexico | collected 2008-11-13
GAGTGACACATTTGCATATCGGAGTCCACACAACAAACTTCGTTTCAACGCTTCGCGTTTTCCACTCGTTTAAAAACAAGTACCTCTACTTCGCATAGCTTGTTTCCATAGTAACCTTGTGATCTCTGTCACCCAAGCCGTCTTCACTTCAAGAGATTGCGCCTACAGAAACACAAGGAGCAATAACACAGTCAGTAACTTGAAGCCTTAGACAATTCAAGTGTCTAAACACAGATCTCCTCCAACGGCAGATTGGAAACCCTTAGAAGTACATGAGGCCACTGTGATTTACTCATAAAAATCGAAGTGAATAAAAACCGCACTGATTGAAAGCTCGCCCAAACAGCAACACAAAAGTGATAAATGAACGCACAAAAGAGAAGACGACTTCTGCTCAAAGTTTACTGGAATACTGGTAGTCAGGCTATGGCACAATTAACAATTAGTCATTCAAAGCAGTTTTTTCCAATGTTTGCTTTTAATACAGTAGATAAATCTCCATCGAGAAGATATAAGTGGTTCAGGCCAGTCCAATGCAGAGGCCCTATTAGGGGTCTTTAGGATTACTCCCTCACTAAGTTCACTTGTTCGATTTCTGTTACTACTCCACTCAACGAGAAGCACAGATTGTGGATAATAGCCTTCACATTGTCTTAAAAAGGTTGCTTCAAGGTTGGGATTACTGCCAGATAGAACCGCTGACCTGTAAAACAAAAGTCTCATCTGGCTTCCTTCTTCTGAACCACAGTTCAAACTTGAGCCCACTGTCACCAATGTTCTCTGTTAGGCCCAGATCGGTTGTCTGGATAAAGGCAAAGAGAAAACACCAAAAAATGCAGTGTACAAATTATCCTGTTAAATATATCTTTGAGTGCGGATTCCGCCAAGATGAGAAAATTGGTTTGCCTTTATATGATAAGCAACAACAAACAACGTGCAAATTATAACGAAGTTCAACCAAGTATCCTGCTGCAGCCACCATAGTGCACCAATGTCATTTTAGTGCAGTAGCACACCCGAGAACATGGATCAAGTACAATGTAGATCCGTTAAAATTCTATTAGCACTTTCTGACAATTCAATTCATACTGTAACATGTTTGTGCCCCAAAACTATGAGACTAACGAGCAGATTTGTTGTGAGATGCGGCAGGTACCTTGAGTGAGTTCTTGTAGTAATACAGGTCTACTCCTCCGGGCTGCTTTCTGACTTTACTGAATATGACAAGGTCATCTTGTAAGAACACTCGCCGCTGGTGCTTCTTTTTCCCAGTCCATACCGTGAAGTTGTCTTGGCGCAACAGGCGACCCTGTTCTTTAAGATTCATCTGCAAAACAGAGAAATTAACTTCCTGTTATTCTCAATGTTTATTAAACAAGTTCTTACAGTCATTAGATAAAACAAAACACGAAACACACGAACAGCGCATACTGTAAACGTTCTCTGTATTTTAAATATTAATTTGGTTTCTTAACTTTGTTTCTTTATTCATTTGTTTATTTAAAATGCCTCTTCAATTGTTGTCTGCCTGTTTGAGTGTTTCTTACTTTGTGTGTGTGTGAGTGTGTGTATGTGTGTCGGTCGGTCAGTAGGTCAATAGAAGACTGATAATGACAAATGAAAACACTTACGTCGCAGCCTCTGAGAGAATCCCAAGCAAGCAAGTCATTACCGTGCCTTAGCTGGTATTTCACCATTTCTTCCGCAGCCTTAAGTTAAATCAAGTAAAAGAATTAACACCTTCACTTCATTATCAGAAATACGGGGTACATTTAATATTAAAACCTGACAAACAAACGTACCTTAAGCTCGGTGATTTTCGGGTGTCCCGTATTTAGTGCTTTGATCATGTCCTGTAGAAGAACGTAGGTATCAGTTAGCTTGTATTAAGAACTTCCACTTTAGCTGTATTACTGCCATAGTTTGACCTGCCTATCAAATAACGTAGTTATGTATGCATTGAATTATTCAACCATTTAACACGTTTAGATACTCACGCGTAAGAGAAGCCCATATTTTCCCATCCTTTGAACTGGTTTAATGAGAAAACTTCCAAGATCAAGTTTGTCCCCAAGTTCTTTCTGACGCGCCTAAAAAAAGAAATTGCTTTTACTACGCAAATTAACCAACAGTAAAATAAGCTCGGATTTTTGTACATCGACCATTTCCTCCTTTTTCCCTGACCCGCCCGCATTTCTTGGTGTTGTTGTGAGTACAATGTAGAGGTGAGGTAAAGCAAAGAAGACGTAATCCAGGTTGATGACTTGCTGACCTTGATAGAGCTTATAACAATGAACTGTCCAACAAACAGGTGACGACAACAAATAAAAATCACCCAACACAACACAATATCAACTGGTTCCACATACAGTGGAACTCCTCTAAACCGAACCCGAATTAAACCGGAATCCCCTCCTTACCGGACCTTTCTTTCGACCCCAAAATCTCAGTCATACATTTTATCTTATTGCTTACTGGGTTACCCTGAAGTATACTAGTTGAATATTTATCTTACTGACTTACCCTGAAGTATACATTGCCATGATCAGCAAGAAGCTGGTCTGACCGGGGCTTGTTCTTGTTGTACAAAGCATACAAGTAGAACTGACGTTCCTAATAAATACACAAAAATCTTCATCAAACAAAGAAAACAAGCTATGTTAATAAACACGTTCCCAACCTCACTCTAAAGTTTCAGAAGGAACCAGTCAAAAGTCACTACTCGGAAAGGTGGACACCTCCCTGACCTACAGACTCGGCTGAATTGGATTCGTCTTAGCGTCAGTTCACTGTGATTATCAATATTAAGTAGCAACTAGCCATTGTTTGTTTCCAGACTGACATACCCATTTCAAAAAACCACTTCCTATGTCCAAGATTCGGTCTTTGCACGCTTCTAATTCTTGCAGGAAATAACTGAAAAGCGAAAAGTATACTAGTACACAGAGGCACATGGAAGAGATTGAATGTAAGCACAGAAACCCAGCAGATAGGTAAGTGTACACACTCAATCGAACTTCTTCAAGTACTTTAAAGGACATGACGTAGGCAAGTAAAACATGGATTTCTCTTCTCCTGTTTACTATCATTGAACATACAACACTAACCTTTTGTGAAAATCGTGAATTCTCTCAATATTTCCAAAAAGAATGTTCTTCTTTCCCTTCAGTGATGGCAGTAAGTCTGGATTATCCATCTCTATGATGTAATTCTAAAGTAAAAAGAAGAAGAGATAAGATGTAAGCGGTAAAACTAACACAACCGAGGAAAACTGACAAAAGAGTCAGTTGAACTTTATCCACTTATGCTCAAAGAAATGTTGAAAAAATAGTTCACTCACATCCATAATATACTGAAGTGATTTGACATAGTCCCTCTCCGTATCAATCATCTCTTGAAATATATACGTCAATTTCCTAGGGTCGGACAAAACAGACATCACAAATCAAGACAAAGCAAACCATCTTATTGAATATAACTCGACGTGGTGTCGACTGACAAGGCAAGAGAACGGAACACTCAAGTCTTTAAGTATGGCCTGCTTGAATTGGTTTGATGTTTTGAAAAGATTTTTGCACTTGACAGTAACTTACTCTTCTACAGGGGGATTTAGCACTGGAATTTCCTCGATAACTGGCATTTCAGTCTGAAAGAAATAAAAAAACCCAAGGCATTCAACAAAAAGGTTGAGATTTTCACACGCCAGTGAATCGTATATATTTTTAGACCGGTGTTGCAGATGTCCAACTTACTTCCTTCCATGAATACAAGGCTGGCGATGTGGCAGATGATGAAGTTCTCCGCCGTGCAGGTGTCACGCACTCCACGTGCGTGATCGGTTTCTCTATTTCGTCCTCGCTTTCTACCAGTAAGTCTCTCTCATCCTCGCCCTCGTCCTCCTCTCGGCCAGGACTGGAGGTGGTCGACTCGTCACTGCCACCAGTAGTGGTACTGCTCACCTCGCTTGAAGGGTGACCCTAACATATTATATTTAGAACACAGAAAAGATCAGCCAGTAAAAAGTAACTTACAACTCATTATAACTCACAACGATCACAACAGCCTCTTGTAATCACTATCGCAATCACAGATAAACGATGGCATGTAGTACCTTCATTTCCTGGTACATCTAATATTACATGAAGATGAATCATAAACTCACCGAAAGCCTTTCCTGGGCTCTGTTTAGTGTTTCTTGTCGCTTTTGTAACATATCTAAGATCTCCTTGTAGCGTGTTAGTATATTCTCGGCTACCTTTACTAGCTTAGTGCTTGCCAAGTTCGTAGCCAGTTCAGATATCCTGTTGAGTCGACTCTCGCTCCAGACTGGATTCTCCTTTAGATATTTTTCCAAGCCGCGTGTTAATGCAGTCACGCCTTCTAAATAAAGAATCTCTTCCATGTTCATTGTGGCCAGCTTAGTCAATGTCGTCATAGACCACTCTGAGGCCTGTTATATAACGCACAACAAACATCAAATTATCAATTGGTATGATCAATTGAAGAGTTTTTCTGATTTGGCCAACCCATTAGCCTGAAATGGCAATAATCTCCCGCCCTGAAGAAAACTCACCTCTCAAGCTACTAAACCCTTCGCCACAACTGTGTTAAACGGCAGAGGACAAGCAGCGATATCTTACACTATGCCGCTCATGAACTACTGAACATCCGCACGACTAAAAGTTCTACTGTTAAACTTCTCTATCACTACATTTCAATACTGTAATACTACAAAACCGATTTAGAAATCACCTTACCAGCTATACTTTACTGAATATTACCTGCTCAATCATTTGGTAAAACTCCATGCAGGAAGTGAGCTGCTGTCTTCTGTGTTCGATTTTTCTACAAAACTTTCTGTACATCTCCTCCAAAGCTCTTTTTCTCTCTTTAATTCCAATTCCTTGGTAGTGGCCTCCTTGAACCATACTGCTCCCTTCCTCGAAGAGGTTTTCCACTCGATCACAGTAGCACTGGAAACAAAAACATTAAAAATCACCATCGTCACTCGGTTATCACCATAAGTGATTCCTTACTAAATGCATTGTGAAGTCTCTAGAAAGTAATACTTTAGGGAGGTTCCCTTGCTGACCGATCCATCACAGAACATTACCTTGGCTTTGTTTTCAAAGTTTTCGAAGTCCTCTTGAAGAGTCTTGACGTGACCAATGGAATCTCCTATCTCGGTGTGTTTGTCTAAGAACTCTTCTCCTTTCGTCGATATCCAGTTGACGACCTGCAATTTGTAAAATAAAAGGCGTCAGCTGAACACTATGCTTATTTCTGTGCTTTGTCTTGAATTCCAATTCGAGATTTATCGTAGTTTGGTGACGTTTGATTGGCTATCTTATTTGCCCAGTGATCTGTGATGCAATCATTTCAAAACCAAAATACACACGAAAGGACATCATAGAATTGTTAAGATTGGTTTTCGTTCACGCATAACTCTTAACACGTGGATCATTAAAAACAATAATAAAGAAAAGATTTTTTAAAAAAATTTAAAAAAGTGCACGATGTTGTTTTTTGTTTGCCTAGATATATTTCAAATCAAAATTCAAAACCAATCTGAGCAAAACATTAGCTCGTACAATCTTCTCATTGGCTAATAAAAATCTGAAACTCTTCGGATACGGGAACTTTTCCAGACTATATGAATTAACCTCCATTGTTTTACCTCGTCCAAGTCTTTTTCAAACTCCTTCAATGCAAGGCACTGTTCTAATTTCCTTGTTCTGTTCTCTGTGAGCAACTCCAGTTTACAAAACACTTCATTCATTTGATGGTACAGTTTTGTCACGCAATTCACTGTTTCGATGTAGTCGGGCACTTTTGGTAACGCCGCCTCATCTTCCTGTAATCTAATCAATATTTGTTCTCCCTCAACTTGTAACGCTGATAATCTACTGTCTTCAAACACATCCTTGATTTTCTGATGATGTTGCTCCAGGAGGCTTTTACATTCCTGGATGGTTTCTCCTAGTTTGCTGCTCGTAAACTGTTGCATCACGCCCATGGCGAGTTTGGCAGCGCTCCTACATCCAGTCATGAACGGCTCCAGTTTCTGAAAAACAACAACAAATATTATCAGCAAAGTATATTTCTAAAAGCACAATGGGACCTCCCTTTGCGGTCACAATGTGTTCGTCCACTTGTGTCGCAGCCCAGGAGAGATTTTTGTTATATTCTAACCTCTACTTGGCGGCAGCTGGTTGCCAAGGAGACTTGGCATAGAATGTCAGGTAAACACCACGATATTATAAAGTTTGGTGAGAGTTCGAGGAAGTCGATTCTTCGAAGGTCACCAAAACACTACTCTTGCGGTTTATGGCACCGAGGTACTAGGAATGGATATTGACAAGAACAAAGAAATAGCTTGAAGAAAAGGCAATACTTGCATCGTTTAATTAACTTTCAATTAACCCAGCGGTATTCTTTTAATTTTGTAAAGGAAATGTAAGTTACCGCTATTGCGTGCTATTAACACACGTTTACAATTTACAGCTGCAATGTTGAGTATCAGAATTAAAGAATTCGTTGTTACTTTGAAAAGGCATTTCATTACAAGATTAACATGAATTAGATTTTCTACGATCACACACAACCCGAATTGGAACAAACTGATATAAAAGAAAGATTAAGCTAACTCAATAACTTGCCACGCAAAACAATATCATGCTTAACTCCGTACATTACAAGAATGGATGGTAAACACCGTCAAACATCACAACAATAATTTTGTTTTTTCCCGAACCCCGTGACCTAAGTTAGTGAATGTTTTGCATACTACAAGCACACAGTAACACTCGGTTTCACAAGTGATTTATTACACGAAGATATTTACTAAGTGAAAAAAGGGCAACACTGAAGCTCAGGGAAGCAAATAAAATACGTCATTATATGACTGAGAAATTACTCAACTGCGATTGGCTGAGAGCAAGCCAATTTATCGTTAATTGTTAATTTGCACTGCAGTGTAAAATACGCGCGCGTGTTCGTAATTTTATCAGTCATAAACGAATAATCGTAATTAAGCTAGAGCAATTAATCATTAACACTACTCATGGTATCCGAATTTGTTTTTGGGAGAGAATTTTCAAATATCGCAGGTGGTGTAAACCCTTTAATCGCACTCGCATTCATACGATTATCTATACTAACTGACCTTGGAACAAAGGTCGTCACGAATAAGTTGGCGGTGGATGGATGAGTCGAAATAACTTACCCTCGTCACTGCACTTAAGTGCAGCGGCGACGGAGTCAAGGCAATAATTTGCATGCCGTGTTGTAACGGAAAGCAACTAATCTTAACGCAGGCTGCCGCAATACACAGGAAATGTAAAAATACACACAGACACACACGATGGCTGAATAGAAAGGAATGTTAAATGGAGACGATATAAAATTAAACAACATCCATATCACAGGCAGATTGTTCTGGAAAGTCGTTAGCATAACACAAATTGAGCATATATTGTATTTTTAACAGCGTTCACCGCACAAGATACATTTAATATATTTTAATTACTAGAGCAAGAAGAGCAACTAATTGCAACAAATGAAGATAAATTAAATCGTTCTCATGATGTCATTCAATTCTAACTTGCCAGGCACAGTTAATGAACTCCACGGAATTCTTTTCAACTTAATGCTGATTCAAACAAGGCTCGAGTCTGTATTCTTTAACAAGTTCAATATGACGAGAGATAGATTTCCATGATTTCCACTCGAGTTTTCATAATGTTGGAGCGTCTGAAATCACCACACGAGTGACCGAAACATGTATCAGGTCTCTATTACAAAGTTTAATGAACTATTCCTATAAGGATTTTGTACAGCTTATGATTGCCAGCTCGTGTAATTTTTCGTCAAGCCGCCGTTTCAACCACAAGAGTGAAGAACATAATTAATTATTGGTCTTGTTTTAATCGATATTGGATTGACGCGAAAATACCCGCTAATAACTTTCACCAACGTATAGAAAGTTCAAAGTTAATTCACTCGACTTTTTCTGGTTATTCGTGCAATTTCTTACCAAAAAAGTATGTCTGGGTCACAATCTATGATGTTTAGAATCGAAATGAAGGCAACGCTTTTGCAGCTCTCTTGATTCAGGGGTAGGGATAATTGTGTATTGACATCATGCTAAGTCCAGTAGGAAACCTCTTAAAAGAATTGATGCAACTTAAAAGGATCGTACTTACTATTCTAAATCTGATCCACTCGTCGTGATCATAATTAAAAACTCCACCAAACTCAGGTGTCAGCTGTGTGCGGTCAACGTAAGACTTCAGTTCGTCCACTGTTGTTATGAGCTTGAACTGAAAGCCAATACAGGTATTGTTAAACACCGATACAGTTCATATATAACGAATTAATGCACTTCAGCTATTGTTCAACACTGAAAACGTCCTTCAATTGCACTGGAATCACTGATAAGTGCAACCGGAGTTTAACTTCTGTTGAGCAATCGCTAAACTTCAGCACACGATGAAAGTACAAGAACATTACTGTGTTCTCGTTTATAGAACAACTGAGCGCAACACAGTTGCGTAACAGCTACTATTAAGAGAGAAGTTTCTGAAATGAAGCACAATTATCGAGAACAAAAGGTTAATTTGTCACGTTTGACGTGGATTATTAAAACAAATTAACTGCATTTTATTTTCGCAGAGGAAAGGCGCACAGTTTAGAGCCATTCGCAATCATTCCCCGGCCACAAAATGAACCACTTGGATTCCATGACAGTCCAGTTCAACCTAATATGCGCACCATAAACAAAAGGATAGCATGGCCCTTTCCCAAAGTATTCCTTAATGGCGAAATATTGCTCAAGTTTTAAGTTTGGTGCTTTGTATTGAAAAAGCACTTCACATAACAACAGGGTGACTACTATTGAACAGACACAAGTCTAACGTACAATTCTCCATTATGGCGATGTAGTATATTCTCTGAAGACACGTGGTAAAATGGTAAAAGACTCTACTCACAGTTTTTTCCGTAGAATAGACGCAAATATGGTTTAAAAACGTCGAAGAGATAGATAGTCGGTACACATCGTAACTAACACCGAGTACTATACTTGAGCAAGTTAATAGACTCGCTGTAAGAAAAGTTCAGCGGTCGTGACTGTGACAATCTTTGCGTTGTTTAATCCAGGTCCTCCCGGGGAATTTTTCAGTTTGGTAGCGAGCGTATAGCGATCATTGGAAACGGGTAGTAGTGAAGATTGCTCAACTTTGTCTCCAGCGATCGCCACGATTGCAGCGATCATAACCACTGTATAGCCTTTTAAGGTCGGCACACACTACGAGTCATCGGTGTTGCGGGGACGTGAGGAAGGCACAGGCCCCTGTGTAAGCATAGGTCAAATGTTGCAGGGAAGGTACGGAAGCTGCTGCTCAAGAAACAGATTGAGGTCCCGTTCACACGTATCCGGATATTTTTGAATCCGCACTTTTTTCTTTCCGGATACGGCTTCCATCCACACGCATCCGGCGAATTCGGCACCGACAGACTCGAAAAAATCAAATCCGAAACGAATCCGATAACACGTGGACGGTGATTCCAGATACTTTCGAATCCGATAACATAGAAAAACTTTCCAGTCTCTTACCGAATAATATGGTGGCACAACGTGTAGGCTTGGTTTCTCTAAAGTGAATCAGGATACCATCGGACGGGATAAGTGGGGACGGGCGAATTCGATTTTGAATACGTGTGGATGGGAAAATTTTTGAATCTGGAAAGAAAAAGTTGCGGATTCAAAAATATCCGGATACATGTGAACGGGGTCCGAGGCATGAAATATCTTGTAACATGGACAGTTTGCAAGAGCGGTGCATACGACGCGACATTGAAAATTGAGGTCACTCTGTCCCCGCTACATGACGCTGGAATTCAACATGTTACGGGTACAAGCTTGTCCCTGCAAGAGTAACGTTTTCGCAAACGCGAGGAAAACTGTCGCTACTTTATTTCCCTCAGTCCGAGTCGATCTTTAAAGTTGCAATGGAGCGATTTCACAAACTTCAATATTCTTGCATGCTAATGCAAATGTAAACACTCCTTGATGGTTTCACTGGCGTTTAGCTGAAATGTTGCATAACGATGACTGTCGGCAATACACGTGAAGATTTTAAGGCTCACGCCGCTGGCTGAGCACGCGCCTAAGTAAGCACGTGGCACGTGACACGCTGCAGAACATCTGATGGGGACCTGATTTAACGCTGCCTGTGTCACATGACGAGTAATAGCCGTACTACATGTAACTAATTCTTCTCATATAACTTAAAATGTTTCATGCAAGCCCAACTCACTACATCCTCGTACAAACTCAACACCCAACAAATACCAAGCAATTTGGCTGTGGTTCGAAATCAACATCAAAAGCATAGAGACGTCATTCCACTTGACTCTCTTGTAGTGCCTTTCACTTAAATTAGAACACATATCAGCTGAGCTCCCGGCAAGTGAAACAAAAATTCTCCGCATTCGTAATCTTTCACATCTGTTCGTCAGATGATAGAGGGACAAAGAAATACAACATACTTACAGCTAATTTCAGTACCGTGTGGTGTTGACCCGTGCGAAAATGTGATTCGCCAGTCCAGTCGATTTGATCGGTTTGTGTAAACATAGAGAAAAGTTGTAGTAAGATTCAAGACATGGATAGTCGGCATGCTGGTAAATTTGCTGGGCTGCCAGATTCGCTTGATTATGGTCACAAACAGGTCCGTCGAATCACGTTGAACCGCACGCTACGGACTGTGTAATTTGACCATAATCACGCGACTCTGTAGGGACTTGGCCGGGTGATTCGAAAATCGCTTAATTACTGATCACGGTTAATTGAAAGAATAAAAACTAAGCACACCAAGGTTCTTTGCTTTTATGTTCTTGCTGAATTTTTGGTTTTAACCGTGCCCAACACTCAGTAGGCAACGCAGTAGCTGTCCTGGAGCTGTCTGAGCAGCTAACCGATATATCCGTTTCACTTACATAACTCATGCTGGGTTTATGAGTGTGAGCTTCGACCTTCCAACATACATAATGGCATATTTGTTTCCTCCTTTGAAGTTTGCCGAGTGTTATAACCATTTATTGCGCTAATCCAAGTTTTAAGCCTAATTTCTCGTGTATAAAAGTACTCTTGATTGCTATTGTTTGGCCGACTTTGAGATAAGTCGACATCAATTATAAAAGAAAACCTCGCTCGCTGAAACGATCAAAACCGCGCAAACCCCGATGGGAACATTCAGACCATTTAGAAACTCAGTGCAGCGAGAAAGCCAGTAAACTTGCCTAAGTGTCGAATCATTTCGGGCGAGCGTGTTTTGATTCTACACACTTCAAAGCCTGAGGGTCTTGTCCGCCAACTCTTTTCAGTTCCGCGATAGATACTGCAATTGCATTCGGAGTCGCTTAACAGTACAGTGCGTCTAGTATGTTATACTCTTGACAAAAACAAGCTGAGTTCGTGCAAAATATCAAAAAGAAACATGAATAATGGAGCCAAATGACTCTATGTTGAATGGATTTAAACATTAACTGTATGTAACTGAACATTAACTTACCGTTCTCTAATCTGCAATACATTCCACGATTTTTCAGCGAGAAAGCTTTGAACAAAAATATTATATAAAGAGGACGGGTTGGCGCGAACTATCGAGGAGCGCGGGTAACACGAACTGGGGATGTCAAAGATAGCGTCACGAGACAGTTTGTCATGGGACAATATTATCAACCGTGAAATCCCATCCATTGATCCAAAGCTGTACTTAGTCGGTCGCAGTGTATTTTTTTTTATGAAAATAATTTGTTTGTTGGTTAGTTTTAGTCCGTTTTCGCCGTGAAGGAGTATGCTTCGGTCATGCTCAATAAGCGCTCAATAAGTGCTCAATAAGTGTAATAAGCGCGATCGTAAGATATATATTTTTAAAACCCGCCGTAGCCGTGGGCCGTAGCGTTAGGCCTTGGCGGGTCAGGGCAAAGTACTCTAGTGGTGGACTAACAGCGCTTAATTTACCTTCATCAATTAGTTGATAATACAAGCAGTCTACATTTGGAAGACGACTTTTTTTTTAACATCACCGCAAAAGCCCAGGATGACTCCATAAAAGGCTAGTTTAAGAACGTCTTTAAGAACTCTGTTTACACCAATGTGATATGCTGAAGAAGTCTCACCAAGTGTCAATGTATTTGAGCTGATCTTGAATCTAATGCTCACCTCAAAGTTCAGTTGTTCCTTGACCTTAGATCCGCTGAATAATGCAAGAGGAGAGTCGTTCTTAGTTAAGATATATACCATGTGTACACCACCAGGAATACTTTCCTACACAGAATGGAAATCACAAACAGGCCTGTCAGCAACACAACCTTAACTAATTTATGTGTAAACAATACTAATCCGTGAAAAACCCCGGCCGCCAACAAAAAAATCAGTCCGCTTGAGTGACGACTGAACGTGATGACTGAAAAGAACGACACTTATCGGGAATTTTTTGTTACAGCGAAAAAGAAGTTTTCTCTCGGCAAAAGAGAAAAGTTCTAAACGAACAAACTATAACAAATTCTATTACTTCCTGACTCATGACGCACAAAAACTACGTACTAAAATAGTTCCACATAATATCGCCAAAAGAACAGAATACAGTGTATTACATATGTAAAAAAGTACTTATTGCTTGAATAAAAAGCAAGGTTATTTTTGAAATATTCTACCCAACTCTACGTTGAATAACTGAATAACATCCACTTAGCTTCTTCTTTGCTATCTTGTTATGATAAAAAGACCATCACTGTGACAGAAAATGAGGTAGTCTGGTAATGTTCCTTTGACGGAAGCAAACAAGACAATTTTTAGACTTTTTTTACAAACCTGAAAGCAAACCATGGCCTCAACAATGTTTTCGAGGTATTTTCGTTTCGCTGTCGATTTCCTCACGTCGATGATAACAGAAAAACCAAGGCTTCGACTTTCATTCCTAAACAAAACAATGCGAATACGTTCAGCAGTCGGAAATTTGTCTATGACATCTGATACAATTAGCAAACACACCCTTTTCCGACTTTTCACACCTTTTGTGTTATATGCCCAACATCCGGTCAACTTAACAGATAAACAACAACAACTCTGTCGTCTTCGTGGGAAAATACAGAATGCTTTTATAAAACTATAAATCAATCGAAACGAAAGTCGTGACGTCATCAGAACAAAGGTTCCAAGTAGAAATAATCGGCATTCACATCAGCAAATACCGGTGTATTGCAAGGAAACAGATTTAATAGTTTAAAGACGTCATAGTAATGAAACTTAAAAAGGGCAACGTGGTATATTGAAATGTTAAAGCGTGACCTATTGTTAGCAAAATACAGGAAATCACCTAGACGCGAATATAGGAACCGTTTCTCTTGTACAGTACAGAAATACACCTGTTGCCAAATTAGGGCACTTTCTAACAGGTTTGTTAGTTCATGCACCTGTACCGTGTTTCAAACACGAGTGAAAGTTTGAAAGAACGAGAAATGCTGTGGGAACACGAGTTCTCCCAAACTTCCATGTGTTTATATAAAACTGAATAATCTGAAAGCATATTTACAAACAAATGGATAATCAAATTCCTGAGAAGACTAAGAGGAGGGCATTTACGGTTTCTTGAATTAAATAAGCTCGAGATTTTCGAAAGAAAATGATTAACGCGCGTACACAACTACAAATGTCAAATTGACTCAGTCCACGCGATTTCTCTAAAGCGTGAAGTTTAACACTAATAAGACCAGAAAAAATAATCGTTATCTGAAGCAAATGTCAGTTAGAATTCTACTAAAACAATAAGTTCGGACTCATCAACTATCACCTCATTGAAATTTCGAGCTTATAATCTAATTGTTAATCAGAAACACGGTTTTAAACCAATCAGCGCGCGTATTTGCTTTGGGTTATTTTCTAAAATAACTTAAAACTGATTTTCTAAAAGCAATTCATCCCTGTGAACATAAAAGCACATATTGAAAACGCCATCTTGTCCAGTTTATAGTTTCATGCACGTGACATG
>OMLO01002894.1_pt1 | contig 14054 bp, 9 predicted proteins | sample 1674811 | NCBI WGS metagenome assembly OMLO01 (sample SAMN06265003, study PRJEB25207) | coral metagenome | isolation source: Coral host | place: Mexico:La Bocana,Puerto Morelos, Mexico | collected 2008-11-13
CATTTTCATGTCAAGGCTCATGCGGCGGCAAAAGGCATCTCTGAAATGATTTTTAGCACCTCGTCTAGAATTGCGTTAAATTCTGCTCTTGAATTTTTTTGGCACACTTCCGTTCCATTTTTCTGCAGTACGACTGTCAGCTGACCGGCTGCTTGAATGCGGGCTCATGTGAGTTCATTAAAGCATCCAAAGTGTTCAAGTGCAAGTGCAAGGAGGCCTGGAGTGGGAGCTTTTGCGCAGGTGCGTTGTTGGTATATAGGAGACATAGTAGAACGGGTGTGGTAGCTGACGCCCACGGGAGCTTTCCTTACTTGTTAGGAACGGCTGTACATTAGGATTTCAACAAAGTTTGAGTATGAGACTTTTATAGATGTGTTCAATTATTTTTGATGCAAAACTTTGTTATGCATTGCATTAAATACTCTATTATAAAATACAAATTTCATGAGAGAAAAATATAGAATATCGTTCCGAATTTTTAACAATTATCACCGTTAAAATCCATCGCGATCTTATGACTTCTGCAAATCATTGTGTGAATATTCTATTAACAAAATTAATGTCATTTCTTCTTTCAAATGTTACCGATGTAACTTGATTGCTATATCTTAACCATGTTTTATGTTATTGTTTTAGTTTTAGTTTACAAACGCTTTTACACTACTGCATGTGTTTATGGTCATTCAAATAAAGCTAGTTGTTATTGTTGAAACTGCACAAAAGCTAACGAAATGGAAACTGTTTTTCTTACAACGTTTTCATATTAAACTTTACCCGAATTAAAATTTAGCCTTAAATATAATAGTATTGCATTAGAAATTGTTGTCTTTCATAGATGTTAAGCACTGTGAATGCAATCCTTGTCAGAATGGTGGGTCTTCCAGTAATCTTGCCGAGGGCTACAAATGCAGCTGCACCGCGGGATATACCGGCAGGCAATGCGAGCAAGGTATGTGCAAAATGATCGTGGAATGGGCCATTTTTGAAATATTAATATTCCAACCTGGTGCTGAAACTTAGGGGACCAAAAAAACGTAAATTAATTCTTCTTCCCCAGAAACCTTGGCGCTAATTCAGAATTTGAACAGTTTGAAAATGTCTTTCTTCTAATTCCTCTAAAATTAACCATAAATTCGGAAAAAATAACTAAGACACTTACCAAAGTTTTTTTTCTCACGGCTAACACCTCCTAGATTGCGTCTCTCCCCCTCCTCTTTTTCAGTATTTTGCATAGGGAAAAGTGACTGAATTGTGAAAAAAACTACTTTAATGAATTTTAATGAATTATAACCTGCTCAGGCTACAGAGACCAGCGGCGTTAAAAGATTTTTTCTTATAAAGCGCGCAAAAGATAATCAGCTTAGTTTCTGAATGAATTTAAATTAGTGAAGGCATTTCAGATTAACTATAGATGTGACGTTATTTTGTTCACGAAACTTGTCTTTTTTATCATTTACGCAGTGTGTCCAGTACCCCTGGGTATGGAAAATGGCACAATTCTTGACTCGCAGATAAGCGCCTCATCAGTTTTTGCCCCGAATCATGCCGCCCAGCAGGCCAGGTTGCATTTTAAAGCAGGTGGAGGGAAGACTGGGAGCTGGTCAGCTGAAAAGAATGATGACAGTCAGTGGCTGCAGGTGGATCTTCAACAGACGACAAGTGTAACAGGAATAGCGACACAAGGAAGGAATGCTTACAGGCAGTGGGTTACACAATACAAGCTGCAGTATGGTGAAGACGGACACATCTTCAAGTTTTACAGACAAAATGGAAATCATTCAGACACGGTATGATTTAATAGTTTCTTTTGACATGTAAAACATTTCTCCGTTTTCCTTTTTCGTGACGTTTCGAACACTAAGTTCATCATGACAGAAATTAGGAAATAGCAAATGTTCAAGTCTATTCTGAAGTTGAATGTTGATCACCAACAAGGTATAATGAGCAGAACAACAGCTGCGCACTTGCGTTAAAAATCTTTGAACATTTCTTAGCCGTCCTCTGCAAAACAACAACGTAAAATGACGAAGTTCTGTGTGTTTTGGAAAATGAGCCATGACAACTAATCAAAGTTTTCGTATTTTCTCTAGGAATTGATCGCCGGCTTTACATATTTACTTTTAGCAGGTTTTTAAACCGATTGGTGAACTGAAAAGATCAAGACAAATAAGACAGATCGGTTAGAAGAGAAAATATAAATCCATTTTTTACTAACTGTCTTTCTTGGCGTCGACGTCGTCATTGATTAAGCTTCCTAATTTCAGACCTAACCAATGCTGACAACAGTAGTACAAAGCTGAACAGCTGATACCTGCATAGAGAAAATTGGTCCGAGATAAAACCTGTGCCGTGCAAGGATCTCGACAAATAACAAAGATAATAAGAAATTACAGTTTGAATATGTAATGATCGGCTGTTTTCTCCTTCACTCAGATTTTCCAGGGAAACACAGACTCGGATTCAGTTGTTTTTCATGACCTGAGCCCAATAATTCAAGCTCGCTACATTCGACTGCGTCCGACTCAGTGGTACCAGCACGTATCCATGAGAATGGAGCTCTATACTTGCTAGGGTGAGATTCAGACCTTGAAGATAAATAATAATTTATGGCACGTGATGATTAGGAGTTTGGTAAGATGGCTTACCACAGTCTCGAGGGGGTAAAAGTTGCTATTTTTTTTTTTTAAAAATTATTTTGTGAAGTAGCCCAATGTATTTCTTCCTTTTTAATTGATTAGATCATCATCATCATCATCATCATCATCATCGCATCTTTGATCATCTAACGATCCAAATAAATAATAGCCAAAATTAACGTGCTTAAGGAGAAACTGGGCACTAAAACCGTTCGATCAGCAACTACAAACCTTTGGGTTACGGGAGAATTTTCAGCGAGGTTCTCCATAACAAAACATGTGAATGCCATTTCCCCTCAGAATTTTAGTTCTACTTTTTAAATTCCGGGAAGGAAACCAGCGTTGAGTTAGTAAAAATGTTTAGTCCAAGAATGTAGCCAATCTTAGACCCAGAATCCCCTTTGCTTCTGGTTAAGGCTCCATCGGCCTTAAAACGGACGGATCTTAGAAGACACGAACGGCTCCTAGGACCAGAACCACTCGCTAGTTCCCAGGTTCCTCGCTGTACTCTCTGTACACACAAAAGAACACTTGCTTTTCAGTTGAATGAAACGAACGAGACACATGACAATGTGACTTTGAGCTGGAGAGGAGTGGAGCTATCAAGATAATAGAAAGCTGGCAGTCGGCTTTTCTCTTAGCCGGTCCAACGGGTGTTAATCTGCAAGTGCGAACATAAAGGGCAGTATGGGAGAAATAAGTGCGTGAGTGCAGCGCTTATCTCGTCTCGATCCCTTTTCAGCCAAATCTTCTCGCCTCATACTTCCTGCAGTGCAAAAAACAGACTGTTTGCAGTCTTCAAAGCTAAGGACATGATCACGTTCGGTTTTCCGTGCGCGAAGACAATAGTTGATAAAGCTGACACATGACAGTAGAATCTCAAGATATTTAAAGTCAAGTAATTGAAGTTTAAGTAATTCCAAATATTTGACGCATAATTCCTTGTTACAGGTTTTCTGACACACAAGAATACGCCATGGACCCTAAAGAATATCAAGGATGTTGTGCACAGACAAATACACCGATTCTCTCCTCTAATAGCTAACCAGAGTCACTGGCGATGCAACAGAGCAAGTGTAGCTAAAAGCGGATCGTTGTAAAGAAATACAAAATTTAACCGTTCCTATATAAAATATCAATGAATTACGCTTGTGACTTCCAGAGAAGCAAAAAAAACATTCTTTGACTGTATTCTTACCATACAAAATGATATTTGTTGGGCTGGTTAAGAAACCTCAAAGAAACTAAGAAACCAAAATAAAGGAATGGAATGATGAAGACTGGATACATGTACGTTAGAGTGCCTTTAGTGACGTAACTTCTTGAGACTCACACCCAGGCTTTTACATCGTGGCGGGAAAAAAGGTCGCGGTGTTACACTTTTCCAAACCTCGAGAAGACAGTTAAAAGTGCTACTACTTCATATATTCTCGTAACAGCGGGCATCATGTAAGACAGAAGACTAGCTGTGGAAATCTCAGTTCCAGTTTGTCCATGTGTCTACCAAACAATAACAATAATTTTCACTTTTACCTTGAACTTGTATGTTGTAGGATGGATAGAAACAACAGGACATGAAAATTTTAAAACAGCTAGGCTTCGCAATGCAAAGGAATCATTGGCACATGTTAAATTGTCCTCTATGGACTTTATAACATTTTATTGCCTTTACTCAGGTCCCGTGTAATTTCTTCGGGATAACTTAAATGTATCTCAGTATATATTTGCTCTTGAATGTTCAAAAAGCTCAAAAATAGAGTCGATATCAGTTGTCATGGTACGCTGAGGGCCTTAAAAGATATCATTGTCACATTATGTACCAAAACTGAATAAGAACTTTATAGCTAATAAAATATTTAGTTTGTTTAGTCTTTCTGTATTTAAAGAAATGGAATAAAAACTTAATAGTTTGCTTTAGTTTAATTTGATCTCTCTTGTTGCCATAACACCAGGGTCAAACATTGCTTGTCAACGCACCAACTTAATTTTTACTGTAAATAAGTTGGGCCCTCAGTGGAATAACATCCAAAACCAAGTTTCAATCATTTATTATTAACTCATGTGCAATTAAACACGCTCGAACACGGTCAACGTACAATGAAGACTATTCCTTCCCTCGTTTTGATATGTTTGTGTAAAATCCTTGTATCTCAAGCAATTATTTGGGATGAAAACTCTCTGTCTCGTCCCGTAATAATGCTCAATAGTCGCCGGCTTAAAGGCTTCACCTTCAGCACATTTCACTCTGCCAGCCTGGTATCTTGTGGCTTGAAGTGTCAAAGAAACCCTCGATGCGCTTCAACAAATTTCCGCAAAGTTACAAGTTCGGACGAAACTGAAGGAGTTTGTGAGCTCAACAAAATGAGCGCATTAGTGTCCATCCGGCTTATAGAAGGAAAAGAACTGGAGCACGATGAAAAAGCAATTTATACACAATTTTACGACATGAAGGTAAGAAGGATGTTTTGTGTTTAGAAAAGAAAAAAATTCTCGAATATTCTCTATCTATATATCAACGAAAGCAGGCAGGTTCACCAGCTGGTTTTGTGTTAAATTTGAAGACACTGCCAATACGCTGAACTGTCTAAAAGTGGTTTTATTCGCTTCTGCAGAAGATTTGTACTACTTTTTTTACATCAGAAGATTCTTTCAAGTTTTTTCGTAGTGTAAATCTTTAATTACCTGCTCACATTCACACGATTGCCAATACATGTATACTATAAGTGAAAAAAATTCTCTGGATTCAGTATTATTCCGCTCCACTTCTGTATTATACCGCTCCACTTCTCATCGACAGAACGCGTGTTTGCTAGGTCATTTAAGTAGGTTTAACAAGTTCACCGACAGCGTTCTACAGAAATGAAAAAAAAAAACGATCTTCATAATAATTATTGCCCTAAAAAGAGCCTCGAGTACAGAAAAAAAATTATGTTGAATTTTCCTTTTGCTTGCCTGCAGCACGACTGTCAGCTGACCGGCTGTTTGAATGCAGGCGCATGCAAGTTCACTGAAGAGTCGAATGTCTTTAACTGTAAATGCAAGGAGGGCTGGTGTGGAGAATACTGTGGAGGTAATTTCAAATATTTTTACGGAACTTGGGGAGAACTAATTTGATACGAAGAGCTGGTATGCAAACGTTGGGATTAGAAAACAAGCATAGAAAAACGGTCTGTGGCGTCAGGTAGCCTCAGGTAAAATTAAATCAATATGTCAAACCAATGACAAACCTGGGAACTTACTAAGATTTTTTTTTCAAATTCATTAATAAACTTATCATGTTTAAACAGAAAAAATCAAAACGCTGACGGTGTTTGGACTTCTTATCTTAATTGGCCTGAACTTTTATGCTTTTATTTCTCAGTTTCTATGTTATCACATTGAAAGTGGTCACAAATATTCCGTTACAGGTCGTACTTTCAACTTTCATTTTAGTGTTTGGAAATATGGTCAAACATAGTCTCTTGTGTTTGATAAATTACGAATTAATATTGACAAGACTCGTATGTTGTAACAAAAGACAAATGTTTCACACCGATCTTGATTATTCGGTATCCCACTTCGACGGCTTTCATGAGTTCGGGGTGCACCAGGTCCCACGCAGTTGTCGTTGTTCGGGAGTATGGGGACAATGGTGAGATTTTTCCAAGAGGCGTTTTGGCATTTCCTCTTCGACGCAACTCTTGCAGAGGGGGGTTTACCGCGACGTCTGTACGGTAGGACGGGATGGTACAAGGAGGGGGGTAACACATTGACTTTGGCCATACCGAAGTAATGATGGATGTCTTGATCTTCGGGGTTGACGATGATGTTCGGAAGTCCCACGGGGTATTCGAGGGTTTTGTTGACCCACGGGTACAGAGACGTCACGTCAACGTAATGGATCTTTTCATTGGGTTCTACGGTGTGGTGAAGTTTGACAGCATTGGTTCTTCCACCAAAGAAAGCATCTCGGGGTTGCAAGGGGTCGATTATCTCGAAGTTGAGGAGAAATTGTTGTAATTCTTGATTGTATTTGACTTCATTGTCCCAATCACATTCCCACATTTCTTTGACGACGTTTCCTTGGTCTTGGTACCGGGTAAGTTAGATAGAGGAAACGGTAGAAAACATAGAGTCTTTGAATGTCAGACTTTCTGATTTGAAAGACAAGATTTTGGTTCCCACGGTAAGGAGATTGGGTGGCCTGTCACCCCTTGCCATTAACTACTGTTTAATTGTTTCTGTTGTAAATTGACAAAGATTGCGCTATTTATATACTTGATGTAATATTTGCAACGGTAAATGGCATTTTAAATGTTTCGTGAAATTCTATGTGACAAACCTAACAGAGCAAGGGTTAAAAATCTGATCATAGTTACACTTTAACAAGAACGAGATTTGTTTTCTAGTAGACGATTAAGTATCAACTCACCCAACAAAGTTCTGTTGAGTTTGCAAAATTAAACTAGCAGAGGAAGACTTTCATCCGTCAAAATTGACTTTGAAGGAATCTAGATGAGGTTCACAAGTACACTACAACTGTACCACAGGACAACAACCTTGTTCCAAGGGAAAGCCCTGGGAAGGAGGTTGACAGGATACATCAGCAGGCAATGTACCTTCCTTACTAGGTAGCAATAAAACCATACTGCAGATGTTAAATATACCTCAATGAAAAAGAAAATAAAGGCACAAAAACTGGTTATTTACAATCGTGGTCGAGGAGGTGAACTCCGAGACCAACACGAGGCTGGGGACTTGAACCCCCGACCTCTGGATTTCTGGTGCTCTATGAAAACATCAGTTCTTTTAGACAAGCTAACCACTTTTAATCCTCAGAGCGACCAAAACCTCTTGGAATGGAAAACGGCGCTATTCCTGACTCGTCGATCAACGCCTCATCAATTCACGGTTTCGGTCTTAACTTTCGCCTGGCCAGGTTGCGAAATAACGCTGGATGGGCGGCGCTGGTCAATGACGTCAATCAGTGGCTGCAGGTGGACCTTCAGCAAACGACAAGGGTAACAAGTATAGCGACACAAGGTAGAGGAAATTACCCACAGTGGGTAACAAAATACAAGCTAGATTATGGTGAAGACGGACAAACCTTCATGTTTTACAGGCGGAATGGAGATCATTCAGACACGGTATGAAAATAAAAGACTCTGGAAAGTGGATTCCCGCGGGCGTCCCTTGGATTTGTGTCTCCGCAAATTTTATTGTACCAAGAGATATGATGAGACATGATCCTGTTAAACCTGAGATATCTCAGGACTCAATTGTTCTAGAACTAATTTTATCCTAGAATCCCTTGGAAACACTAGAAGCAATGTATATATCAGTAAGAGAACTATAAAACCTGATAACTTCATCATCCTCCTTTTTGGAAAAATTGAAAACACATAACGCGTGCGTTAAGGAAAAACTAAATTCAATTCGGAAGCTGATGGATCTCTAACTTTGTGATCAGATGTGTATTTCAAAATTTTATAACTGATATTAGTTACAAATTAAAGCAATGCAACGATACTTTAACTAATTAATTTTTCTGGATGAACAAATGAAGAAACTCTCAAAACAGGATACATATTCTTCGAGTTACATTATCTAGTTCGAGTTGGATTTAAAGTCAGGATCACGAGATAGGATTTCAAGTCACGGGATCTTGAGTCACGGGATCTCGAGTCTTGGGATCTTGAGTCATAATTTGTTTATCTCCTCTCAAAATAGTAGTCTTCTAAACCGAAATTAAACAAGAGTGCCTGTGACTGAAACAAATTAAACTGGATTGCTTAACTTGAGAGTGGCCAGATTTTTCTAGATGTGTTGCCCATGTCGTAGCCTCCTTAGCAGAAGTTAAAAGTTTGCCTTTTCCCGCTAAAAGAGTTGAATAAAGCTTTGAAAAAGAGTTACACTAAAATAAATGTTAGAATTCAACCCTTCTAAGAAGCTTTATTAAGATTTGTTCTATTTTACTCAGGTCTTTTTGGGAAACACTGACCGTAACACAGTCGTTTATCACGACTTAAAACCGATCATTCAAGCTCGTTACATTCGAGTCCGTCCGATGGATTGGCACGATCACATATCCATGAGAATAGAGCTCTATGCATGTTAAGGTAAGCTAAGTTCTATTAAGACCGTCCGCCTCTGATAGAGGATTAACTCTTGAAGAACTTAACGAAGGAGTTTGAAGGTTTTAAAGAGGGGTTGACGCTTAGATTAGATAACAAATGACCATTTGTGTACTCTCCAGTTAGCCTGTGTCACAGCCGCCTCTCCCCGGAGAAAAAATCGATTTTTTTCTCCGGGGAGAGGCGGCTGTGACACAGGCTACTCTCCAGTCCATTGAGGTGTATTTATAGGAAGAAAGTGAACAAATGAAACGCCTGCACTGGAGGCTTCTGTATGTAAATAACAAAGATGACTATTAAAAGTGAAGTGAACTTGATCACCGGATAGTGTTAATCGGCGAAGAAACACTATATAAACTACAAAGTGTTTGTCTCGGCACTATGGGTCTGCTAGTTGCCTCTTGGAAACTTGATGTTTTTGCTTCTCAGGCAAACATTTGTTATAAGAACATCCGATTTCTGCGGGGAAACTTCCAGCCGATAACATATTGTTTAAACGGATAGTGAGTAGCGTAGACAAAAAAAAGAACGTCATTTGTAATACAGATGTCGTTTTCCTTTTTTTCCCAAGGAAAGTTAGTACAAATTGGTATAACTTAATTTTCTTTTTGCAGATTGCCAATCACGAGTCACCGAGGATGCCCTATCAAGGGGTTTCCGGATAGGGGAGACATTATAAAAACTTAGTGTATTAACTTGACGTTTCGTATGTTACAACATAAGTCTTCAGAAGTGACGGTTAAAATTGAATTTTGAAGCGAGGTACTGGTGACGACCTAAAAAGTAATAACAAATGGATACCTCTGGTAGTAGAAACTTCCGGTAGACATTATATTTTAAGAGAAAATAAAATGGGATAATTAGATCAGATGGAGTGGATTATCGAGTAGATTTTGCAATCGGAATTTAACGGGATACGGATATTTAAGCCAAAACATATTGGGCTGTGGAAATATGACACAAACAGCGGTGATAAGTATTGCATTCCAAAGTATTTTAATACTGAATTTGACGTTTCGTATAATTAATCAAGCTACGATGGGGGTGAGAACAAGAGTTAATACGACAATGAGATGTGACCGCCCCCCCCCCCTTCCATAATGGTAATAATAGTGGGAGGGTAGAGTGGCATCGTGGGGAAGTGTTCGTGAATTGGATTGAAAGAAAAACGAATCGAAAACAAAAATCTACTCGGGTTGTCAGTTGCCTTCAAATCGGGATCAGAAGCAGACTAATTGCTCCCTAAATAGGAGTTAGTGCGAACCTAATGTTTGTGACAACAACAACAACAACTAGTTCTTTTGCATGACCATAAATACAACCAGCTTTGCAAAAGCTTTTGTAAATTAAAAAAGTAACGATTTTTATGATTAAGTCACGCTTTTTTCTCTTGTATATTTATGTCTATGTACCGCGCACATGCACTTCTTAATTACTACAAATAAAGATGCTTATGAATAAACTTCAGGTCCATAAGATGTGTAGATAGAACTAAATAATAAACACATTAAAAACGACAAAAAAAAATGAAATCAGTTTCCCTTAAGTACACAATGCTAGTATGGCTAAAGAAATTTTGAAGTGTGAAATTTGGAAATATTGTTATGTGCAAGCCTTTAATTGTCCAAGCCTTTAGGCGAGTAAAATAATGAAAAACGCAAAACGCAAGTGAAATTATTTCTCAATTTTACAAGTATGCCATTTGATTACTTCTTTTTACCATAAGTGATAAATCACGCTTATAATCATGGGCTTTTGACTTTGTATCAAGAAATTAGTTTCGCGCCAAACGTTGCGATGATAATTTTGTAATTCACACCTGAAATTATAAATTAATGCTGAAATTTTGCGCCAGAATTAAGGAATTTGTCACCCTTTTACGTTGTTGGTTTTGAAGAGGACGGCTATGAAATATACAAACATTCACTGCACACACTTGTTCCACCATTTTGCTCATTAAACCCTTCGTACGGTGGTGCTCACTGTCGTGGTTTGCACAAGGCTCCGTCCACAGTAGGGCGGAGGAACTTTAAAACGCATACAGTTTTCTTTCTACGGGTAAGACTATACGGTCCAGAGTAATCCGTCAAGAGAACGGAGCTTTTTGTAAAGACATTTGGAACGCTGTCTTTGCGTTTTCGTGCGTACTGAACTACGTGATCTCTCCGTCCGAGATTTCCACAAACAAAAATTCAAAACGACCGGTGATTGTTGCGTTTCTAAATTCCCCCAGCGTAGAGTGGACCACGCCAAAGCTACCGAAGTCCTCCTAATGAACTTAATAATCAGACAGCGTTCTTCAATGAGTCCAAAGAGAACAAAATCTGAGGAGGGCACACGCAAATTAAGAAATGCACCATAAATTAACCTTAAGGCTGTACGTATTTATGGCACCAGGAGCCCATGAATGGGTAATGGCTCGTGATGGCACATAGTTCACTTGAAATTCAACATTTGTATCCAAAACACTACCCGTTTTACGCAGATTTTCTAGGGAAACTCAGACTCGGGTGTAGTTGTTTATCAGGACCTTAATTTAATTCAAACATTGAAGCTCGCTATATTCCCACCATGCAATGCAAATCCACGAGAATGGCCGGAGCTCTATAATTGTTAGAGTAAGTTTCGAACTGTTCCCTTTCTGCTACAGCCACTTTCAAAATGGTTGAGACACTCTCCTTAAAAAATGCCTTTCCCTTAAGAATTGCTCAAAAATTAAAAAAGAAGTACGAAATTTCGCTTCCGACCCCCCACCCCCCTTTCAAAGTTGTTGCTTAACCAACTCAATGTTATGCGCGCAGGTTAGCAACATTGAGATGGGGGAGGGGGGTGGAAGATTGGTAAACATTTGAAAATCTAAAAATTACCCAAAAAAGGTCTAGTGTTTCAACTACTTTTGAAAGTGGTTGTAGCACACGAAACAACAGTTTGCATTGATAAAGAAATATATCATCGTAAGAATTTTCTTGCAGAGTAAAAGTAAATCGAGGCAATTAATTTTTCACTTCTGTAGGTTATATTTTCAAGTTTTATCTCACCACTGAAATGGAAAAATCCACAGATAAATAAAAATCACTGAATATTAAAAAGACGTACTGTCAACAAATTTTACACCTTTTGCTAACATCAAGGCAAAGTGGTTATGGGTTTGAAAGAAACAACCCCAAGAAACACCAAGCTCCCCTTGAGGACAAGATGGAAAGAAAGGGTTGAATTTAATTCATTACAACATTGGCTTTTTTCAACCTTATTTCAATGAGACGAGAGCGTCGGGGATTTTGTTTCTCTCGTTAGTCGCAGAAATTTCTGGTATTTCCTACAATCGTACCCTTGAAAAATAAAAATAAGAAGACCTGATACTTCATGGTTTGACAATTCTTGTAAGTCGAGAATGATCGCCAACATTCGGGAAAAAAGAATTTGAAAGACCCTTTAATTTTGCCAAGTTATCCCTGAGTATATCCCAGGGTTTCTAGCTAGTTGACTTTCCGTGTTCTTTGTCTTTTCTGTAATATTCTTCTATATCTTGCCGCAGCGGGTGAGGATTTTTTTTTTTGTATATGTGATTGTAAATAAGGTTCTGTAGAAAATTTTACTCTTAAAATCTGTCCAATCAAATTATGCCGGTGTCTCCAGTGCCAATCTTGGTCGCGCCAGGTCTCACCGGGTTCAGAGAGACTGGCGGTGTTGGGGACGAGAACCGGCAGTTTTCGTTGCCGTTCAGGTGTGTTTTTTCTGTTATTCCACTTTAAAGTTTCGAACTCCTGAACAAATAAACTTGTTGTTAAGCTTCTTTCTAGATAAAAAGAAAATTGACCAATAGTTCAATTCACTAACTTATCTCTCCTTGTCAAAATATCTTTGTATTCTCGCTGTATTTATTTCGCAGCCTTTTGGGAAACCCAACGAGTTCTTATGAAAAAGTAAACAGTTGCGAGCGGCCTTAATTGCAGAAGCGTGCTGCTTTACCGCGCATTATTAAAACACTTTTGATACATCCTCTAGCAGTAAGTGTGTTTCAAGATGAATTGGCATATTTCGTACCTGGCTGTAGTTTTTGTGTGTAAAGTTCTTCTATCTCAAGCAATTGCTTCTGAAGAGAATTCTCTATCTCGTCCCGTAATAACTCGTAATCATCGCCGGCTTAAAGGCTTCACCTTCAACACATTTCACTCTGCCAGCCTGGTATTTTGTGGCTCGAAGTGTCAAAGAAACCCTCGATGCGTTTCAACAAATTTCCGGAAAATTCCAGAATTGGACGAATGTAAAGGAGTTTGTGAGTTGAACGACAAAGGCGTATCGTTGCCTATCGAGGGAGAAGAACTAGAACTAGAACTAGAGGAAGAAACCCTTTATACCCAATTTTACGACATGAAGGTGAGGTAAATATTATTTTACAGATAAAGGAAGACTACTTCTATACGTCTTAGTATGTAGAATGAAGATGTGGTCCTCCTCGCGTCATTTTTTTTCTGTACGCCTCGCTTTTACCAAAAATGATTTAGTTAAGTTAAGAGCCTAGAAATCATTGACCTCAAAGGTAATAACACTTAGCCTCAATTGTAATAACTGACCTCAATAAATATAATAATATTTGGCGGTAAATGCAATAACCGTTGGGCTCAAATTTAATTATACTCCTGGTCAGATGCGAGATGACTGAGTACACATTGAAAACTTTGTCTTTGCAAAGATTTATTTATATCCAGATTGAGCTAAATTATTAGAGAAACATTGTTTGATCCAAAACAGAAACCAGGTGTTACTATTACCGCGCGCTGTTTGTTCTTTGGCATCTTTAGTCAACTGTTACCAACGATTCAAAAGAAATTGATCTTTCTCCGCAGCATGATTGTCAGCTGACCGGTTGTTTTAATGGGGGCTCGTGCACATTCAATGAACTGTCGAAAACTTTCAGTTGCAAGTGCGAGGGGGCATGGAGCGGAAACTATTGCGAAGGTAATTAACTTCATTCTTCCAGGATTGCGGAGAGATTGCTCAACGGGAAAATCTATATAACATATTTTGGGGACAAAACTGGGGCCAAACAGTAATAGCATATGGTGTTTAAGACAAGGAAGTGAAATCACCAGAAAGTCAAAGTTAAAGCACTTTTCGAGAGTATTTTTGTGCAAAATCTCTCAGTTAACTTAATCCCAGAGCCTGTTAGGTGGAGGCCGCCTGACAAGCCAATGATCATCATTGTGCCTTTTTCACCCCCGGCCCGGGCAATTTTTTTTTTTACGCCCACTTCAAGATGGCTGCCACTTACCGTTGTCGACTGGTAACTAGTATCCAAACACCA
>OMLO01002895.1_pt1 | contig 14052 bp, 25 predicted proteins | sample 1674811 | NCBI WGS metagenome assembly OMLO01 (sample SAMN06265003, study PRJEB25207) | coral metagenome | isolation source: Coral host | place: Mexico:La Bocana,Puerto Morelos, Mexico | collected 2008-11-13
GCTACTGAACGGCAAACGCGCGGCTATCCGTGTCAAAACGGCAAGTCCTAAGGAACGTTTTCGCGTGAGAGGTCACAAATTGAAAGACCTATCCTATTGTAGTTAGAATAGTAGTATATAGGGGATCTGACAAATACCGTTTTCGTCGTTTGATACTGGGGAGCAGCATTTCTCCGTGTTAAGCGCCCCAGCTGCCAAAACAAGCTCGCCAACTCGCTTGTCATGTCAGCTGGGGCGCTTAACACGGGGAAATACTGCTCCCCAGTATCAAACGACGAAAACAGTATTTGTGAGATCCCCTGTATACTACTTGTTAGATACATCGACCTTTCTGTTATATCATTATGAACCGTGCAACAAACAACTGCGGGTGGTTGATGCGAAACTGGAAAGAAAACTGCGGAAAGCCGTGCGTGGGCTGCAAAAAAAAATTCCTGAGTGCTAAAATTTAAAAAGTTAAGCACTCAGGAATGTGGTAAAACAATAAAAGGGGAGTTTCCCGTGTTAAGTTTCTTTGAGAAGAATATTAAGAACCTCTTTCGGGTCCATCTGTTTCAACTTTTCAACATGATTGTATGGTAAAGAAATTGTATTTTTTTTAACTGGGATACCATCATCGCCTAAAAACAAATAACCTCCTTTATTCGATTTTGCGTGTTTGATTGTTTTTCTTTGGCTGAGCACACCTTTCCTGCCGCGTCCCATGCTGTATAAATTACTAATACAAGTGTTTAAATCAACAAGGGGTTTTACCTGTTATCAGCCTCAAACAAAGCGGTAATAACCTGGCATGAAATGTAGCGAACTTGTTTGTTCAACTCAGGCGTGAAATAGTCGTTCACAAGAAAAGCAAACAAGTGGAAGCAGACAATCATGATTATATGTAAATTAACAAACAAACGGGTTGCCATTGTCAGAAAATTTAACACCGAGATTCAATACAAATTTGGTTTCATTTCTTTTTTCAAGAGCAAAAACCAGAGAAGTAGGAGCCCAAACAAAAACGGTGGGGATAACCCTGATGGAAGGGAAGACAACAAAAAGAAAAGCACCGCCCCAGATACAACATTCAAAAGCGCCGGTAATTGTTAAAACAGAGCCAAAAGTATCTGACACATCATCGACAGAGACTGCCCACGAAAACAACAAGATATTGCTTATTTCAGGTTTGGTCTTGGCTGCGTTTGTGCTTAGTCACGCTTTTTCTTCATGAGACGTTCAAAGAGGAAGGCTGCAACCGCGAGGATCAACAGCCATGCATGTTTTCCAATAAAGCTGATCACCTGCCCAGCGGTGCAAAAAACGAAGCTGACGACGGCACCAAGGAGGCCCGGCAGAAGGTCAGCCAGTTTTTTACCAATAGCTTTAAGGCCATTCCTTACACCATTGGCGACTTTTTTCAGGCTATTCGAGAGTGCCCCCACGATAGCACCGATGGTGGTGCCGACCGCAAGCAAAACACCCGTAACAGTCCAGCCGTATTTTCTTAAGAGGTATTTAACTTTCTCTTTGACCCGATCACGAAAACCAAGCTGTTCGATTTCACTCTCTCTTTCATTATCAATTTCGTTTCCTTCTTGTTCAAGTTCTCTAATTTCAGACTGGGCCAGTTCTTTTTCTGCAGGGGTGCTATTTTTGTCATTCAAGATTGCTTCCTGTTTTTCTCTTTCACTTTGTATGTCTTGTTCTCTTTGTTGTCTTTCTGCCTCATTTTTTGTAATGGGATTGATTCAGATGGTAGGAAGTATTGGCCCTTTTTTAAACTCTGTAGTTCTTTTGACAGAGTAGTTCGTTTAGCCTTTTTATCTTTCGCTCTTTCACAGGCCTTATTTCTTTCAATTGGGTTTTCTTTTAGGTCATATTGCACTTCTTGATTGTCTTTGATCTCTTTAGTCAGATTTACTATTTCTTCTTCAATATTTTTTCTACGGCTCTTTCCAAGGGCCCTTAAAACCTCTTTTGGAAGTTTTTTGTTTATCTGGAATTCATCTTTCCCAAGCACTTGGGTGGTCAAAAGGTAATACGCAACTGCAAACCACGCAGGGCTACGGCCTCTACAAACTCTTTGAGGACCTTTTCCTTTCAAAAGAAAAGAGAGACAACATGGTCCTGGAAGGGATACAGAGTGAAGTTCTGTGCAAGATCCGCACAGACGTGGGTGACAAGAAACCCTCAGGGGTGGCCGCGGAAGAAGCGGTGGAAGAAATATACAGGAAAAAGTACAGAATCTGTCTCGACCACCAGATCCTGACAGAGAATGGTGTTTTCTACCCCGAGGGTCTTTACAGCAACCTCTTTTTCCAAATAACGCTAGCCCCCGCATCAGAGATTGTCAAAGGCAGTGATACGACCAAGCTAACATACAAGCTGAAAAGCATCCAGCTCGAGTATGAAACGATCAACAACAGTACAATAGCAGAAGAAGCGATAAACACGTACAACACAGGAAAAAGCATCCCTTACGAGTATGTGCATCGCCCAAAGATTGAAACCTTAAAAAAAGACACTGACACCCACATCAACATCAAAGTGGACGCCCAAAGGTTTTCTCTCAAAGCCATCGTTCTCCTGTTTGAAGACCCTTACGTCGATGGGCCAGAGATTCAGAGAAGTTCATTTTCCCAGATATCACGAAAGTAAAAGTCAATGGGCGGCCCAACATGCTGTACGACAGCGGTCTGGAAGGGCGGGACCTGTGGGAACAGACGTACCGCCTTTTCGGGAAAGAGAAAAGCAAACCCCAGCACATGGACACGAAAAAGTTCTACACAGGGGACAAGTTTGGCCTTGTTATCGACATGCGGACCACGCGGGATCCGACGATGCATGGTGGTGGCAAGCACGTCAAGGGCTCAACGGAAGGGGTCCAGCTGGAAATTGATAGGAAAGCAAAAGGCTCGGGAACAATGAACTGCCACATTTATGTCCTCTTCGACGTGCAGTTTGACATTATGGGGAGAGCTTATAACAATCACACAAATTGATATGGACCCCAGCTTGATACCCTTCAATGCGCTAATCGTTGGGCCGACAAATTCAGGGAAATCTAGGTTTGTGGTGGACCAGCTCCACGGTCCTTTCCGCAGAAAGTTTGACTACATTGTGCTCATCTGCCCGACAGTCGTGTACAACAAGACCTACAAGGGCACGAAGACGCTCATAATCCTTGATGACTGCGCCGCCTCCAAAGATGTGAAAGGGGCTACAGGTGAGCTGGTGAATCTGGCGTATTCTGCCCGACCAATAGGCATCAGCGTTTGGGTGGTGACCCAGAAGTACACCGCAATATCAACAGACTTCCGGCAGAACTCGGCAGTGCTTGTTCTCTTACACCCCTGCAGCCAATACGATGAAAGCAGTTTTTGATGATTGGGCGGGCGAGCTCTCCCATGATGAATACAAAGGCCTGGTTTCAAAGCTGAAAGAGTGCAAGTTCTCTTATTTCATGTTCTCGAGTCGCCACCCCTTCGGTGTAAAGTTATTTGAACCGAAAAAATGAAAGTGTTTTATAGAACATGGATGTGGAAGATGTCGCATTGACAGAAGTTATGAGCCTACTGGAAACCGAGCCAGAAGGTTGTATTGCTGCACCAGGACCTGACATTCCTGCCCTTTGTGAGCAGCTGTCTGTCCTTGTGTCCACAGGCAGAGCCAAAGAGGCCATCGGTGTGCAGCTAACCCACGACCAGGTGAAGCGCCTGAGCGACAAAGATGTCAAGAAATATGCCAAATGCTATGAGACATATGTGGGCTCAAAGACGACAGAGACACTGATGGACAGCTTCATTTTTGTTGCAACGAAAGCTGTTGGCCTCTTTTTGAACATCAAAGACATTGAAGCTTACCAAAAAGAGCTAAGAAGCGACTACATTATTAATAAAGAGCTCTCCACTCTCGCCGGGAAACTTGCTTTGACTTGTGGTAAGGCTCTTTCTGCGGCAAGCGCAGGTCTGATCACCGCAAAACATAGCGATTACGGTACAAATGTTGAAGAATTGCACACAAGTCCTGAATAATTTCTTCGTATTGCATACCAATGTCTGATGAACAGGCGGATATCACAACAAGCTACGTCCTCTACCCCAACAACAGCAGCGCCGCGCTTGAAAACCCCAAGCGTGTGGCGGCTGGAAAAGCGATAGCCGAAAAAACAAGGCAGGTCTGGGAAGAGCAGAAAAAAGCGTTGGCTAAAGCGGCGGTCATAATCGCAAACAATGAGGTGAAAAAAGACACATCAGAGCCTGTCAATGCCGACCCAACTCCAGAGCCTGCCGACCCGCCTCAGCCTCCAGAGTCTGTCTATTGGGGCTTCAGCACGACCCAATGGCTAATGGCTGGTGGCATAGTCGTGGGTCTGCTCAGGCTTTATTCAAAAGAGAAGAGATCGAGGCCGCTTGTGCAAATCTTTTCAATACACAGTCGCACAATGTCGTCATGACGGCTCCCAATGTCTGCACACCTGCGCCCAATGTCGACACGATGGCTCCCAATGTCGGCACGACGGTCGGCACTACGTCTCCCAATATCGGTGCGAGGATGCGTCAGGCTGCTGGAATAAGTAAAATGGATTAAAATTCATTTGAATATTTGCAGATAAAATATATACCAACATGCTGTTTGACTTCAAACAAGCTATCATCTCTTCAGCATCTCTTTTGGGTATCTGGAGTGTATGGTCAATATTACACTGCACTTTTTTTGACGTAACCATCGATCTTTTGCGTGCACCATTCCGAGAAGATGAAGAAAAAAAAAGCAAAGAATAAGACAGATTAGAGAAGAATTAAACGAAGAAGATGAAGATAGCATAAAGATGGCAGAATTATATTTAACGCCACTTTGTAAAGTCGATCGGAAAAAGGCGATAGAAGCATACAATAAGAGGAAGGTAGAAGAAGAGCAGACACCCGAAGAAAAAGAAAGAATAAGAAGGCAGATTAGAGATGAATTAGACGAAGAAGACGAAGATGTCTTAAAGTCGGTAGAAAAAGATTTAATACCGCTTCGTGAAGTCTATCGCAAAGAGTGGATAGAAAAGTACAATAAGATGAAGAGAGAAGAAGATTTCCAGCCACCACCCGTGAAGGTAATTGAAGCGGATTAATTTTTGTTTTGAACACTTTTTTTCATTCTTGCATACCTACACTACTATGTCGGAAAACAACAAGCTCGTTAAGACCGTCACTGACGCCGCTATTCTCACTGGCCTTGTCGCAGGCATCGGCTGGAGCGCAAGAAAGGTTGTAAAGGAGAATTTCACTGATGACCCTAGCAAAAACGTGATGAATTATGCGAAGTTCACCGCAGTCCTTGCCGGCTGCATCGCGCTCAAAGATTACCTCAAGAAAGAAAAAATACTTCCCACCAACTGATTTGAAAAAATAATCACGTATATAACAATGGTTTTCAGGGCTGTAGTTATAACCGGCATTGAAGCCGCTATTCTCACCACCTTTGCCGCCAGCATCTGCTGGATTGCAAGAAATGTTGTAAAAGACCCCAGCAGCAAAACGATGAATTTTGTGAAGTTCACGGCAGTCTTTGCCGGCCGCGTCACACTAAAAAAAATACTTCCCCGTTGAAAAAAGAATCTGAAATATATATTATACAATGGCAAGCGTCGCTATTATGGTTGGCGGGGCGGTGGTGAACGCTGCAGCTTTCATTGGGGGCAATTATCTTGTTAGGGCCTTCGGGGGTGAAGACGCAGCGCTTGGAGAAAAACAGCGTCACGACAAGGCTCTTGAGGAGTATCAAGCTGCTTACGCAAAATACTCACGCGGCCGCACCAAACTTCTCAACTGGATTGAGACTAATGCTGAAATCAAGGTGCAGGCCAAGCAGAACTTCACCGACAAAGACTACGCCTTCAAGCTCTACAACCAGGCACATCCTGACGAACCGATTGATCCTCCAAAAGAGCCCAAGTTCTCTGATTTCTATCAACCAAGTGAGCAGCAGAAAAATGCTGAACTTTTGTTCATGGGCGCCGGGGCTGTCGCTCTGGGCTTCACCGTGTATAGCTTCATTTGAATATTCTTTTCCTTAGTGTATATTCACCATGGACGTTGTGCTCCAAAAGATTCACTACAACTCTGAGTGCTTCTCGAAAATTATTGACTATTTCGTTTTCTTTGTGGAATACACAAAACCCGGGGTTTTCCAGAAAACTTTTGACAATATTAAGAAAGATCTGATCTGCATAAAATAACTACAAAAAACATGGAACGCACTCTCGCAGAGTTAGAAAAGAACCCCGAGCGCTACTTAAATGATTTTGATGAGATCAAAAAAATACTCGAAGGGGAGCCCACTGAAGAAAAAATAGAAGAGTGGCTGAACGAGCTTCTGTGCCATTTAAACATCTGGCAAAGATATACTACAGCCCTGAGGGATACTGGAAAGGTATCGCTGCGATAAAAAAATTAGCCGAAGCCGCCAAGGTCCCTGAAGAAACTGCGAAAAAGTGGCTTGTCAGGCAAGCTCTCTGGCAGATATTCCTCTCTGCGCCTAGGCACATTCCTCGGCCGAAATTTGACGTGTCTACGCCCAACAGGGTCACCAGGCAGACCTTCTTTTTCTGCCGCACAACAAGCTCCCTCTTGGCCGCAAAGTTTACAAATACGCGCTCACAGTTGTCGATGTGGCGAGCCGCTACAAAGAAGCTGAGCCTGTTACCTCTAAAAATTCTGATGAAGTTGCGAAAGCTTTTCAGACGATCTACAGGCGCAGCCCTTTGACGTGGCCTGAAATGCTGCAGGTCGACCCCGGGCGCGAATTCATGGGTGCCATCACAAAAGAGATGGACAACCACAAAACATATATCCGGTGTGGGCGTGTTGATATTCACCGCGACCAGGCTATTGTTGAACGTTTCAACCGCACGCTTGCTGTGCGCTTGTTCGGCAACCAGTATGCCGCGGAAATGCTACTCCCTGAGGGTCAGAGATCAACTGCCTGGGTGAAAAGGCTTCCTGAAGTTATTTCAGCTTTGAACAATGAGGAAACACGACTGACAGGCAAGAAACCAGCCGCGGCCATCAAAAAAAAAGATGTTTTTTCGAAACCGTCGACACCTTATTTGAGGCCTGTTGGAGAAAAGGAAAAACTTCTCCCCTCCTTTGCCCCCGTCCGTTATCTCTACCAACCTGGCAAGCTTGAAGGCGGCGCAAAAAGAGCTACTGACCCTATATGGTCTTTGAAAGTTTATAACAGCGAAAGGTCTTTCATCAAACCTAATCAGCCTGTTCTCTACTATTTGCACGACGGGCCTAAGCGCGGCTTCGTTCGTGAAGAACTGATGGTCGTCCATTCCAATACCACTCTTCTACCCGCGGACATTAACTAAGATGAAATTCTATTGGTTCTGTGTGTATCCCGTCTTCCAGCACCCAACGTTTGTTGTAATAAGCGCTCAGCCCCAGCTTCTTCTGCTTGTATGTCACAATCCGCCCGTTCCACATCTTGAAGCTTCTGTTGATCGCCATATCCTTGCCGCCATTTAAGGCCTCCTTAAAACGCTTCCACGTGATCTCGTTATGCCTCTTCGACATCCCCTTTGTGCTCAACTTATTTTTTCCGCTCTCTGTGTCGTCTGCGTAATAACACTTCGAGCAGATCGCTATCATCCTGCTGCCCTCGAACTCCAGCTTGAAGAGACCTGGGGTGCGGCCACTCCACTTGTCCCATGCCAGCCACTGCTTTTTTCCGCCTCAAATTCTGCTTTCAGCTCTGGCCGAACAATATCTCTCGCCAGAAATGCCCATGTAGAGACTGTCCATGTCCATCTGGATCAGTTCAAAATCCTGCCTGTCGATGTACTTGTCTAGAAAGTCGTAATAGAATTCCAGCATCCGCAGCTTCGCCAGCTGATAGACAGCGATTCAGACCTGAAACGGTCTTTTGATTGATATCCTGGTTTTCCGGCTGTCCAGCTCATACACCTCACCTATCTCATCAAGATCTGAGAAATATGCACTTTGCAAGGTTTTGTCGACAACTTTCTCATCTTTGGTGTAGATCACGTTTTTTTGTCTCTCCAACGCTTCGATCATCTTTCCGTATGCGCTGTTTCCCAACAGTTTGAATACTTCTGCTAGCAGCACCTTGCTTTTATCCACATCTCCTGTCCTGCATGCCTCCGTCACCCTCTCCACAAACCAGGTAAAGATCTTCTCTGGTATGTAGTCAATTGTCCTGTAAACCCTTTTCACGACCGCCCCATAGCTCACGTACCAGCGCAGCAATGGCGCATACACCAGCATCCTTTCTGCAGACAACGCCCCCACAAGCTTTTTTCCTTTTACGCGGCTTCTGCCTGTTTTGGATAAGTACTCGTGCATGTGTTCAGGCACCGCTTCGGTTGGCACCTCTTTGTTGTAAAAGAAGGGGCACATCTCCTCAAACATTTTTGTGCCTGCTCTCTGGAATCTCGATGTCAACTTCAGCAAATCCGAACCATTTTCCTATTTTGAGCTTCTGGACAAGTACACGCGCCGCCTGCTCTTGGCAATCATAGTCATAGTGCACGACTCTCCCCTTCCCGCACGGCATTTCTCTTAGCATTGTTGACAGATAGAGGGCGTTCACGTCGTAACCAAGGATCTTTTTGCACCACCGCGGGTTTTTATATCTGTGCGACCTTATCCTAGTTTTGCCCACTTCTTGGTACCTTGAGAAAACAAGGCTCGGCCCTCCAACCACCGCTTCTTTCAACATCTCATACGCTTCTTTGCTTGGCGAGTACAACTCTGCACCCCTATCCGCTGCTCCCCGGAGCAAGTATTGCTAACTCACCCCTGGGAGACTAACTGCGCCTTTCAGCATGTCTATCCCCTTCTCTGTGTAGAGGCTTCTCATCTTTTCCAACGCCTCCATGCCTGGCACCACATCCAGATTATTGTAGTAACGCAGCCAGTCTGCGAAGTTTTGCATCCCTTTTTCTTGGAACAGCCTCTCCAGCTCTTCCACAAACTTTCTGACTGGCTCCGCCTGGTCTCTTTCACAGATGTGGGTGGGCTCTCTTTGCTGGTGGTTGCCTGTGCTCACCGAGATCGGTACGTGCTCATTTTCTATCTTCAGCATCGGTGTCACCTCCTTTCTCATGTTATGGTCACCATATGACTCGAAATCATATATTATAAAGTCTGGGTAGCTTTTTGTTTCCACTTTTGGCAGCTCCACCCCTGTTATCCATCCCACTTCGCACTCCCAAACCTCTATCACCATGTAGCCAGTTTTTCTCAGCCTTGCCGTACGCTCTATTGTATCTTTGTACCTGTCTTCTCTGGTTTTGTCGCCCACTATTTCTTCACGATTGTCTGGGTAACAGCTTCTACACCCGTGCCAGTGGCATCCGTGGTATTGGTATACCATCTTCTTGGCCGGGTCATACCCATCCACCGGCGCACCCTCCACCCAGCACTCTCCACCATGCCCACACATCGTGTGGTGTATGTGAATTTTCCTCTCCTTTGCTTCTCTTTCCAGCCACAGCAAGGACTCTTTGGACGCGCTATGTTTGGGATAGAAAACATTCTCTTTCTTTATCTTCGTTTCTGTCACATTCACCTTTGGGAAAAAGATTCTCGTTTGTCCTTTGTTGCATGTTTGGCTGTGCCTTTGCATGTGACAAGATCGTTTGAATCGCTGATGACAATCCTTGCATTCATATATTTTTGCCAGCTTTTCAACATCTTTTATCAAGAAAGCATGCTCTTCGTGTACCCCTATTGTCATAATGTTTGTCAGCTTCTCCGGCGGGCTTCTTATTTGCCGCCATACCGTCTCTCCTCTTATGCGGTGGGGCTCATAGACACATATTCCCAACCACTCTGAGACAGCAACACCTTTATTTAGGTACTTTTCAACCTTATCCAATTCATCTAGTGAAGTTTTTGGAAAGTCTGGTGGTATCTTTTTTATTTTGTGGAAACCCTTGACTAGCCTGTTGACTTCTTTTTGGCTTCTATCTGGTCTTGCTCCTCTGTGCACAGCAATACACCGCCATAGACAAAGGTTGTCTGGATAGTCGCCACCATCAAACGACTATGTGCAAGGTTTCGCAGCCAGTCTGGTAACTTCCCTTTTCCCACCAACGGCGCTTTATCCAGCACAATCTTCACTTCCACATTGAAAATTTCCCCTTCATACACCCAATCTGAATCCTGCTTCTTTCTCATTCAACCACCTTTCTGCATCAGACCTTCTTTTAAACCAACCCGAGTTTTCAGGGGGGGGGGTGTACCACAACATTTGGCTTCCATCTTCAATGTTTCTCAATCCGTATGAGTAACTATACTGCAGTTTGAACGTTTGTCCTACTCTTTTTATCTTTTCCATGAACCGCGGGGTTTTCATGGAACCCTTTTACGAACGTCCATCTGATATATCTCCTCCCTGTCTCTTCTTGTACCCCCTCTCGTCTCACGTCACCGTATAGGTTGGTAAGCTTGTTTATTTTTTTCTTTTTTCGCATGTTGATGCCTGTTTAAACTCGGCCCGAACTCCCTTATAACCTCTTTTATTTTTCTATTTTGTCTTTGTCTTGGTGGCGGTATTGGTTGGTAAGTGGTTGGCAGCAATGGTTTTGCACCCAATTGGGCCAGGATCGCTGGATCGGTTTTTGCTACCTCTTGTTCCAACTTTACTAATTGTTCAGGCTTCTCCTCAAAGCACATGTATTGGACTAAGAGATCCTGCAACGTTGCTGGATCTATTTCTTCTAACGCTTCTTCCAAAGCTTGGTAAGACATCTGTCCTTTTCGTTATACATTTGGTCTCATTTCTCTAATAGGGTTTCTTTCAGCTCGCGCAATACAAGTTCAAACAATATCTTCGCTTTTTTGTGTGCGTGCAAGCCTATGTTTAACGACGTCCCCGCCACGCTGGATACATACCCTGTAATCGCAAATGACCCCCACTCCACAGCCACGACACGGAGCCGGCATTTGCATTCCTTTTTTTATTTGGTAGTTATGCTGCCTGCAGAAGGGGCCCACGTACGGCTTTCCGCAGTTTTCTTTGCGGTTTCGCATCAACCACCCGCAGTTGTTTGTTCCACGGTTCATAATGATATAACAGAAGGTCGATGTATCTAACAAGTAGTATATAGGGGATCTGACAAATACTGTTTTCATCGTGTGATACTGGGGAGCAGTATTTCCCCGTGTTAAGCGCCCCAGCTGGCTTACCAGGGTTTTCGTACCAACGTCTTTTCGTGCCACCCATTTTCATACCACCTCAACTAGATACACGTTCGTACCACATCGTATACGTGTTCGTACCACATAAACATACATTTGAAATAGCATAAATGATTTTTAGCAAGAAACAATTCTTTTTATTCCTATCTCTTAAAACCTTTCTAGGAATAAAAAGAATTGTTTCTTTTACTCTTCTATAATTTTAACTTACTATTTCCTCTACTCCATATAAACTATCACTCTCAGGTGAAGATAAGAGTGTTATTCTGTGGATAATTATTCTCCTGAACTACTTCTGTGATATGCTTTACGTAAAGAAATCACACCAAAACCATGCTATACATCTAAAATCTCTATCAGATACTCTAAATCTGTGCTATTTCGAATGTATGTTTATGTGGTATGGACATGTATACGATGTGGTACGAACTTGTATCTAGGTGGTATGAAAATGGGCGGTACGAAAAGACGTTGGTACGAAAAACCCGGTTACCAAAACTCCATAGCGATTTTACTTTTACATTTGTACTAAGGCCTACTTACATGCGACAGTAGGGCAAATTATATTTTTCAAGCCTTACCAAAGTTACAACTTCATGTAAAGGAATTTATCAGTTACATGGACATTTACTGGACATCCCAAGTCGAGAACTCACTCACTTGAAGTGTGATATACCTGCCAACTTTTTTCAGTCTCACAGGCATGATATTTTTAACTTGTAAGTGCCAGGATTTTCGAGGATAACTCAAATATTTATTATGATGTCCAAAGATTTCAAAGACTTTTGAAAGGTTTTCCTAGTCTGAGTCACACTGATGTGTTTCACCACAGATTACACAGTTACCAGTACAGGGTAATTTCTTCAAAGCGGAAATGGCTACTTTAAATAGCTATAAATGCTACAGTATTGTATAGTAACCTAAATGTATTAAAGGTCTAGATAACAGCAGACACGTAAAGATTTTAAGGAAAACGACCAATTTTTTAACTTTACAAGACATGTTTCGACAGAACTTCTGTCATCTTCAGTTGAGTGATTTACAAAGCAAGTTGAATAATAAGTAGACAAAAAAATGCGTATTAAGACAAATAGTAACAACACAACGTGAAAATTTGTAAATTAGAAGGATAGTTTTAGATTTACATGGTGTAATTGCTGATTGAGGCTAGGTAGTTCTTTTTGAACGTGGATAGCTTCCTTGAACTTGAGTTGAAAGCTGGTAGTGACGTAATCTAAAATATGAAAGCAATCTATTGCATGAACACAATGAGCGACAACGTTCAGAATTCTGAAGGTGTTTGAAAATGTCAGAGGCCTTATCAACGGCTAAGTGCTCACGTACGCGTGTGAAAAAATGTCGGGAGGTTTCGCCGACATAACAGGCATTACAGCCTGCACATGTAAACTTATAAACCACACGCGAACTAAGCCCGCCGGGAATAGGGTCTTTCACACCAAAAAGGTCACCGATCTTACTATGTCACTATTATCAATAAGAACATCTAGAAAGGGTAATTTGCGATTAATCGATAGATGTTCTTATTGATAATAGTGACACTAATTCTTTCCTAACTAGGGTTTACCGTAAGAAAACCTTTGCTGGGTTATTAACTAATTATTTTAGCTTCACCTCGTACTCATACAAAGTAGGTCTCATTAGGACTCTTGTTGACAGGGCCTACAAGATGAATAACACCTGGTTGGGGTTACACGCAGACATAACCAAGCTTACTTGTTCTTCTCAAAAAGAACCTTTTCCCTGCCCATTTAATTGAAAAAGTGGTTAACCGTTACATCACTGCGACCCATAGCAATCATTGTCCCCGTGGCTACCCCCTTACCATTTCGCCCACGTTTTACTTTAAGTTGCCGTACATAGGCCATTTTTCTGTCGTAACTCAGAAAAAGATTCGACACTTAATCAAGCGCTATTGTAATGATTTAGAAATCAAACTAGTTTTTTCTTCCTTTAAGATCGGTGACCTTTTTGGTGTGAACATTTTTCCACACGCGTAGTACATGAGCACTTAGCCGTTGATAGGGCCTCTGACATTTTCAAACACCTCAGAATTCTGAACGTTGTCGCTCACTGTGTTCATGCAATAGATTGCTTTCTTATTTTAGATCACGCCACTACCAGCTTTCAACTCAAGATAAAGGAAGCTATCCATATTAAAAAAGAACTACCTAGCCTCAATCAGTAATTACACCATGTAATAGAAACGTTTTAAGAAAACTTGAGTTTACATATGGTAATAAAAGCTTCGATCCTACCTCGAGTAAGAGTAAAGACTTAAACGTGCTGTTAATTCGGAAATCAAAGGAGACCAATGGTCAAACTCGTGGAATAATTAAAAGTTCACAGAAACAGTTCACTTGTTTTTCTGTTTCCAACACTTTTCTTGGTCTAACATTGTGAAACTGATAATGGTACTTCTAACTTGACTTGCTTTTCAATTTTATAGGAATGGTTTGTGATTCATTTATAGGTTTTGGCAGAGTTTAGGCATTCTGGTTTCGCAGGAAAATTCATTTTGTTAGCCTTAAAGTAGACTGGTAACTTCTCATCACGTAGGTTTTAATGTCAGGTTGAGGTAATCCGTATTGTCTACACTAGCTTTACCAGTTATACTCACATTAATTACATTTTTGTGCACTTGGTGTACAGTATTTGTTATCGTCGCACTTTGTAACTGATGATCAGTAGCACGACTGATCACAGCAAGTACAAATATATTCAGGGTCACACAAAGCAAAGCTATCATGAATAGACTAAATCACATTAGCCATATTCATTTCATGTGTTCCATCTGCTACAGTGAAATTTTGTTTTTTCCTAGCTGGCA
>OMLO01002896.1_pt1 | contig 14052 bp, 13 predicted proteins | sample 1674811 | NCBI WGS metagenome assembly OMLO01 (sample SAMN06265003, study PRJEB25207) | coral metagenome | isolation source: Coral host | place: Mexico:La Bocana,Puerto Morelos, Mexico | collected 2008-11-13
GTTCAAGAGCCTTTATTTAGCAATTGCTTACACATTGAATGATTTTAATGTCATTCACTAATTTTCATACATACTCTCATATATTTCAACCTCAGTTCTGTATACAAAGTCTTATATTTATGCTTGAGTGACGTGTGCATAAACCCCGCGCTATTCCGCCGTTTGTTCCGGGTTTATGATGCCCAGGCCGTTCGCGAGCTCAATCTCGTTCCCAGAGCCCACAGAACGAGAACGCAATTTGTTGTAGCAGATATGGCGGAAGGTTGTACCGTCTCGGTAGTGCTTCTTGTGTTGCTGTGTTCTGTCTTAAGTGCGCTTCCTTTCGCTAAGTCGAGGTCTGTTCAAATACCAGACGAAGATTGGAACTATGTACAAGTGCGGGAAAATGCATTCATGTTCTGGTGGCTTTATGGAGCATACACAAGCGATCCCTCGGAGCGCGTCGACAAACCTCTGATTATGTGGCTACAAGGAGGTCCAGGCGGTTCATCCACGGGTTTTGGAAATTTCGAAGAGCTTGGTCCGCTCACAGTGGAGCTTAAGCCTCGTAATACGACCTGGCTGCAAGCTGCCAATGTTCTGTTCGTCGATAACCCTGTGGGTTCTGGTTATAGTTATGTCACGGACAAGAATGCCTTCACCACAAACGTAACAGGCGAGTTACCTTGCAATTACTATATGTGTAAAATTATGGTCGTTTTATTCGGTTTAATCGATTATTTTTGTAAAACCATGTTTTATCTGGACCATATCTTGGTTTAATGAATGAGTTTCGCGCTGATTGCAAGGCTATGGCTGACGAGAAAAAATTTCACTTTTAATACTATAAATAGCGTGACTTAAAGTCACGTGCTTACTTACTCTCGAACCACGTGTTTGGGGTACTGTACGGGCTTGCAAGTCTCGTGAGTCTCATGAGTTCCCTGCTTAAGGTGGCTCACTATAGTTCTTCCGAGACTCAGTTGCGCATGCTACAGTTGCCTGCCAGACATAAGTATTAGTCGCACATGCAGTGACCCTAAGAAGGCATTAAATCACTGTGGTATAAGTGGCAATGGTTTCAAACTGCTTTCAAACGTGTTAAAGCCTTGGGCAAATACAATATGACAAAAAAGGTCCATAAACAACTGGTGAAACAGCTCTAATTTGCTCAAGATGTAGGGGTGAATTGCGTTTAGAGACCAAATTTAAAAAAATATCTGCAAGACAGATTTTGAGCTATTTTTGATTTCTTACAGATTTTTATTGTGCTTTACATAAATGTTCTAAATTAGAGCCACTTTCCTATTCCTAAAATTTTTAGGAGGGGTATTATGAGTAGATTTTGAGAAAAATGTCATCTAACCTACTAGAGCCCAGTCTCTTCTTAGGAACTCATCATTCATTTTGGCCATTTGTTGACATTTAAATTGTTCAAGTTTCACCTAAGAAAGGTAACCGACTTGAGCAAACAGTAAATAAACAATGGAAAAACATCTTTGAACATGTTTGAAATGAGCTGTAAGTTGGGTTGTTTTAATCCATTAAAACTGTAGTAAGCCACCTTAAACATTGTTCAGGCAACTAAAATAAGGCTCTTTTTTTCTTGCCTGAACCCACTTTTGAAATTATGGACTGCCTGTCATGTCATAGTGAACTTTTAGCCTTGAAGAGGGTGGTGGGTGAAGGTGCTGACAGGTATCCAGTGCGAACCTGAACAGACTTACACACTACATGTATAATAATAGTACACCATGAAAAAATAGTGAGATAGAGAAATTTTGAAATAGGTCAGCATCTAAAATTATTTTAATTTAGTAATTATCGGTGAAACAATGTGTCCCAATATTGTAGTTATTGCTGTTGAATTTTTTTTTTTTTTGAGGGGTGGGGCATGGAGGGAAGGGGGATGAGAGTGTGGAACATTTAGCTGGGATATACTATACTTTCAAACGTTGAAGTGGGCAAAATGATATTTTGGTGGAACACTCAATAGATTTAAAACTTTTGTTCTTTTATCTGTTATCTAGAGCATTTCTGTCTTGCCGTGTTCTAATTGTAGGAATATCAGGCCGTTTGTTTGAAAAAGATCTAATAAATGTTAAAACTAAATTTTCACACCACATTTCTCATGTCTGTTTTCAAAACACTAGGACAAAAAGCTTTTCCTAGAATCACTGGACAAGAATTCTGTTAATGAAAGAGTACCCTTCCCAAGGGTTTATGCATCACTGGTTTCCTCTTCAAGAGACAACAAACAATGATGTCTTAGCTACATATTTGCATTCCATGACTCTTGCAGCGTAGATTTCTTTGAAGACAACTGCAGAAGTCTTATTTAACCTTCTTTACAGCTGCAAAGTTGTTTCATGAATTGATATGAGAAGAAACAAAAAATAAAGCTTGGTATCCAGTAAGTAAACTAAGTAGTTTGCAAAATATTTACATTTTCTAATGTCTCTTGAAAATGAAACCAAGTCACCAAATTCTCAAGAGTGCGCAGAATGAACTGGAAATCATTAAGCACCCTATTCTCAGACTGATAGAAAGCTTTGTATCTGTTACCTTTTGTATGCATGTAGCTATGGTTTTCATATATTGGTCACATGCATAATTTATGTCTTGTTGAATTATAGTAGCCTGCTTAGCTGGTAGGATTTGCGAGCAAGCGATATTTGGTGGCTTGCCAGTCCCTGTGGAGTTTTTCTGCTTGCATTCACAGCAAAGGGACTCGTGCTCAAAATGTTGTTAGCTACGCAGGTTAGTTGAGTGGCAATCTTGAATTTATTTTGATTTTCAAACTTTTTTTCAGGTATAGCAGCTGACCTTATTACTCTCTTCAAGGCATTTCTGGACAAGCAACCAGCTTTTCAAGAGATTCCATTTTACATCTTCTGTGAGTCTTATGGTGGCAAGATGACATCTGCCTTTGGTGTGGCTCTATATCAAGCCATTCAATCCGGAAGTATCAAGTGCAATTTCAGAGGGGTAGCCTTGGGAGATTCGTGGATTTCACCAGTGGATTCAGTGTTGACCTGGGGCCCATATCTTTATGCTGTGTCACAGCTGGATGGAAAAGACCTTGAGCTTGTCAACAAAGCAGCTCAAGCTACTGCTGACGCTGTTTCTAAGAATCAATACAAGAAAGCTACTGAACTCTGGGACCAAACTGAGGTGGTCATCGCAGAAACCACAGATAATGTTGATGTTTATAACATTCTCTTACACAATGCTCCACCCTTCCCTAAGTTTTATTCACTAGGCAGTGGTGTTCTGGATCGGCTTTATGCTCGTCATGTGGGTCGTCTGTATACTGACCCTCTGACGGAACTCATGAATGGGATAATCAGAAAGAAGTTGGGTATCATACCAGCGAATGTCACATGGGGCGGACAATCAAGTGATGTGTTTAAAAACCAGTCAGTGGATTTCATGAAGCCAGTGATTGATGATGTCAGCAAACTTTTGAATTATGGCTTGAAAGTTGTTGTTTATCAGGGCCAGTTGGACATGATTTGCGATACCCTTGGGGCTGAAGACTGGATCGCTAAGCTTGATTGGGATGGATTACCAGCATTTAAAAGCACCAACCGTGTACCGCTTTATACGCCTTCAGGTTTTACAACCAGAAACACAGCTGCATTTTACAAGGCCTACAGAAATTTAGAGCTTTACTACATTATGAAAGCAGGCCACATGGTCCCCTCTGACAATGGGGAAATGGCTCTGGAAATGGTGAAACGAGTAATCAATCAAGAATAAAGAGAAAGCTTATTAAAATGTCATTGATGCATCACCTAATGTTTGAGTTGAATTGATGTGGTCAAAAAACAATAATTTTCATCCTTTATCAACTTATAAATGTTAGACTATTAGTGCTTGTGGTGCATTATTTTGTTCCAAGAAAAATGACAAATTGTTTAAGTATGTGATCCATTAGTTTCCAGGTTGTAGCAGTTGTGGACTCTTGGTTTATTTTTTTTTTTTCAATATTATTAGTCTTTTTTTAATAGACATACAAGAAAACCATTTTTTGCAATTGCTGATTCCTTCAATGTTATTGCAACAAAGAAGTTGTGGTACTGTGACAATTAGTTGCCGACCATTTTGTTTTGATCACCTAGATTGATATCTACATAATTTGTAATTTGACCTTGCAGTATCTAGCAGACTGCAGATTTACAAAGTGAAAATGTCTGCAGTTACACTGTATCTTTGATGATTTATGACATTCTAGAGCTACTGCCATATTCTCAGCTGCACTGGATAATAGTTTTATACCTAGACAATGAGGACATCTACATGTAGCTCAGAGTGAATCTGATGTGCATGTAGACGAAGATGTCTCCAAGATCATACAGGATTTGACTGCCCTGATCTTGAATGCAAAATCTCATGGTATCCAAGTTGATTCTGCATAGGATGTAATTTTAGTGAGGGTCTCCCAGGAGTTTTTGGCAACAAGGAAGCAAATCCAATTGTAATTATTTTTTGGGAACAAGAAGAACAAGGGTCGTCTGTCAAACAGGAACTTTGAGAAAAAAATTCAGGGAACAAAGAAATTTATTAATAGCAAAAAAGGAACAAAAGGTGAAATTATCAAGAAAACATGCTACGCCTAGCTCCCCCTGGGAGGCTCTCGTTAATGTAGAGAGTATTAATGACATCTTGTACTCTGACGCATTCGACATCAGTGTCTGGGACAAAGAGTATCTTGTAACTGTGTTCGATAAAGTCGTCCAGTCTGATTGTGCATCGTCTTATGAGTTGTCTGTATCTTCTGAGTCACTAGATTGCAGCTGAGAGTCACTAGTTGCGTCATTGTCTTGGGGTTCCAGTATTTGTTGAGTAGCCCGAACGTAACGTAGAACACGAGTTACTAACGTTGCTTTTCCTCCTCCTGTAAATTGTGTTGCTTCAAGTACAATCTTAACTTACGTGCTGTCAGCGAACTGACGAGGTCCTCATTGTTGTTTCTTTCATATTAGGCTTTCTTTTGTGCCTTCATAGCGAGAAATTCCAGATGTTTTACAAAGCTTTTACAGGCATTCTCGTCAACCATTAATTCCTGGCACACCTTTTGGAGTTCGTTGCCGTTTGAGTGTGGTTTACCAGAGGCAAACAATCGCTTTACTTGTATGCTTGGGAGATGCTGGTCGACAATGACTGTATGTTCTATTTTATTTTTGATGTGATATAAGCCATGTTTTATTCATATTAAATCAGTCCGGAAAGTAATGACTAATGAGTATAACTTTTAGTGAAATATCTTTGGTATTTGAATCTTAAAGTCAGTTTTTCAGTTGCCCAACCCCCCTCACTTTCCCAGAAATTCACATGTTACCCCCCCTCCCTAAGGCTGTGAGTTTACATTGTGTCCCTCTCGTTTTACTGCCCCTTCCTGATGATTATTGCACAGTCCCTTAAGCTGTGCAAGGTACACTGTATTTTCAACTTTGACGTCTGTACGTGTATCAAACCCTAGTGTGTGGCCATTCAAATGAATTCAAAGCTACTGAGCAGTACTTTCATGTGGAACTGTTGTTGTGCTGTACATGGTGGTTTGAAATTTTAAGTCTGTGTATGAAAACTTAGTTTGTGACCATTCAAATTGAAGCCATATCGAACAGTACTTTCATGTGGTACTGTTTAATATGCTGTACAAGGTAGTTTTAATTTAAGTGCGTGGATGAAACCAAAGTGTTCATTGAAATGAGAGCTTCTGGGCAATAATTATATGCTGTTAAAGGCGGGCCTTGTTTTGAGCCTGCGGATAGAATCCATACGAACATTCACATGAAAGCCTGACTCAAAAATAATACCATGTGGTGTCTCAATTTCTCAACGGACTTCTATCTTATGTCAGGTTTGTGGAGGTCAAGTGTTGAACCGGCTCCGTCGTGACGAACTGGAGCTTCTAATCTGCAGCTGCCCGGTAATATATTTCTACGAGCTTGATGTCACAGCTACCTGCGACAAAGGGTACATAAACACCCATCCCAACATCACCGTGGTCTTTAGTTTGGTCAATAAAATGACTGTCGAACAAAAGCGTTCCTTATGTTTGTCACGGGAAGTGACAGGGTGCCTTTGAAGGGCCTGGTGCACCTAATGTTTATTGTTCAGCGCTTCGGAGAAGACTCCGACAGGCTTCTGACAGCTTTAAATTGTTTTAATAGGCTTTTGGTGCTCAAGTACAATAAAGTGGAAAAGCTGAAGCAGCGACTTATTGTTGCCATTGAAAATTGCAAAGGTTTTCGGCTTACATAGCTTTCACGCTTATGGCGCAAGTTCCTGGGGGCAACGCGCAATAAACCAATCAGAGTGAGGCAACAACAAGTAGCCGGTGACATGCTTAACTGCAGAAAACGCCGGAAAACGTGTGATTGTTATTATGGGCGGGAAACAATCATGATAACTGGTGACAACGTACCAAGCACGGATGGAATCTGAAAACACACTCATTTGTTCAGGAACTAGTGGCTGAAAAGGAAAAAAAACTTACTAGTTAACAACAAAGGGTTCTGTGAGGTCAAAGTTCAGCAAGTGCTGTAATTTTGTATTCTCTGGTGATAAATGCTGAAAGACTTTCAGCTTTTGCAAGACAAGGCTATTGGACTCCGGCGCTAACCAGACTACCGACCAACCGAGACTGACTGACTGACTGACTGACTGACTGACTGACTGACTGACTGACTGACTGACTGACTGACTATAGTGACTAGACTGTCTACAGCATCTATAGATCCTTTTCATAAATGGCCGCCAATTTAAAATTCTTTTGTATTCATTTAAATTACACTTACTAGCCTCGTTTCAGAGTAAAAATTCTTTTGAATAAAATGAGGTTAGTAAGGCTAATTGTAATATTTTGAATTGATTTTATAAGTGACTGCCATTTTTTATATCCACTACCTGCTGGTAATTTTAAGAGATAGATAATAAATGTGATACGAGTAAATGTATTGTGTCTATTATACAGGCAACAAATGCAGGGAAGCGTCGAAGTACTTGTTACTAATAATGTACTCGTTATAATTTTATATATATACTACATAAATTCTAATGAAAATGGTAGAAAGATCGTAATTCATCTTTTAATTGCTACAGCGCTGTTTCGTATGGTCAAAGGTCCACAATCATCAGGCAATGTCAACCTATATATATTCTTTAGTAATAAAATGCCAAGTCGTATCTTCAGTTGATTGGACTGTCTTCTAATATTTATGCTCTAGTTCAAGTTCTATTGAGCAATCTGACAGTAGTTATGCAAATCAAAAAGTATTATATATATTCTATATATACGCAGGAGCCCATTACCCGGAGCTTCCATACCGATTCCACCCTTGAGTCAACCCTGTCCCGCATCTTTTTATTTTTAGAACTGAGACTGTGATCTGGGGGGGTTCTTTAATTTCCCGCGAAAGCACGATGACGTGGGCTCCTGATATACGTTGTAGTTAAAAATTAAATTCAGGTAAAAATTAAATTCCTTTGTCTCTTAACCCAACTTAATATTCATTGATTATGAAAAATCACGGTTAGAATTGAGAATCAAACTAGGTTAAAATTATTTTTACCTGAATTTAATTTTTACCTACAACATATCTACTAAAACAATAGTAATTCACCTCATGCAGTCCCGGTAAAGTTCGCGAATCGGTATTTATCCACCACAATGTACCTCCACTTTCGCGAATAATTGTTCAAATACAGTGGTTTGGATGTTAGTTTCTATTTGTTTCTGAACGATTGTGATACCGTCTTATAGCTGGATATGTCAGATCGATAGTAAATGACCTAAAACAGTTATTTGGACTAAAGTCGTATTAAAAATGGGCTGAGCAAGGATTTATGTTGGACCGTTGAGTTTGATAAAATCCCCCCCCAAAAAAAAAAAAAATGAGTCACAAAAGTTTCTAAGGCGGGCAATCGATATTCCTTTAAAATAAAACAATAAACCAAAACCTGCTATATGTAACTGCATTTGGCATTTGTATCACTAATTTAATTCTTACAAGAGAAAATGAGGCAGATCACGATCTCTTGTTTCTTATCATGCACTATCGAATACGTATTTCTGTAAGGACTTCTGAAAGTTTGCAAAAGAAACGGAGGATGTACTGCTATTTCTTCTTGGTTTGCAATCATTTTCGTAAACTCATTCCGCAATAACTAATATTATTATATGGCTCTGTCTCACAAGGACTGGGAATTACCGAATTCACGAATTTGATTGGGTGAAATCGATGTTGACCGCGGTCTAGATTTGCCTATCTAGATCGGCATCTCGACCGGTTTCATATTGCGTTGAAAAAGTAGCAGACTAAAATGCGAAAATGTTCACCATGTTCTTTTTTTTCTTCTCAGAGGAAAAGCAAATTTCGGTAGGTTTAAGTTAAGCTCATCTCCGTTCACAAGCAAATGTCAGCAAAGCAGTTACATTAAACGAATTCAAGTTTTCTTCTGTGCCATATAATAAACATCTTATTAACCGAGCTAAGTAATAACCATTCTGTTTTTCTTGAGATGATCATTTATCAGCCTCGTTCCTAAGACCTCTTCCCGCCCCGAGAATACATCATGGGAAAGAGTTTGATCATTTCTCGGTCAGACTGCCCTCGCGCGCTATGGCACTGCTCAAGTCTGTTTTTAGCGCGCGCAGTTTCTTTGTGCATCTTTTAGTAGTATTAAAATTCGTTTGCATTGTTTAAACATTGTTAACAGAATCAAATTGAAAGGAGACTTTAAAAATACAGTAAAATAACCCAACTATGACCCTTCATCATATTATCAATCATAAATTGAAAATTAAGTAGATCATGGCTACTCGCATTGTTACGACAATGTGACGTAACTAATTGCAATTATTTTTCGTCACATTGCAATCGTGCAGTTGTACTGATAGCAAGACTTCTTATAGTTGAGAAAAACGCGTTGTTTTTATACTTGACCGAAATCAAAGCTTAGTCAAAATCATGGAGGTAAGTGTTTTTCTTTGTTCTTGTTGTTATATTCGTTCTTTAGCAAATTAAACGGCTATATAGTTGAATTTTAACGACGTATTTGTCATCGGGTTTTCGCTGTTGACAACTGATTACTGCTTCAAAATGGAATTTATTTGGTAAGGATCTGTTTTTGATTTCTTCACAGATTTGATATTCAAAACTTCTTTTGACAGTTTGTTCGTTTCTAACAAAAACTAGAGAAGCGCGCAAAAAAATAGCAAATTTTAAACTACGACAATTCTTCTTTCCTCGCGATCGGGTGTAGTTTTTCCCTGCAGGAAACGTTAAGCCAGAAAAGAAAACAATGTCTTCATTAGCGCCCAGTTATGAACGACAAATGGGAACGATACTACCTAAACTGGGCTTACCAGTGATTTAATAACGCCCATTACAAAAAAAAACAAAATTGAGATTGTATATTATTATACCCAAGCTACTGTGAAATTATTTATTAAAGGGGAGAGCCTGGCGCAGGAGCGAGACTAAAATGCACTAGATAACTTTGACAGTTAGTCCGGTCCAATGCCGTCACAAAGCTTTGTACACTAGTGAGGACTAGGACGTATAGAACTTCAAATTTGAAAAGACCTGTACAAAGTTCTAGCAAAACGTTACTTATGCCCTGTGTAGACTTAAAATAGATGCACTGTCTTGTATTTCTCCACTTTAGAATTGATATGAAAAATTACACCGGCCTGCGTGAGACTTATCTCGTAGTTTCTGGGACTGTTATTGGGAAAGACAATATCATCTTTCTCCCTAAAATTTCAGTCTTACAAATAATTTCGAGATGAATCTGGCCCTCAGGATTTTTTTTTTTCACGAAAACCGATGGACAAATAAAGTATCTTTTCCTTTACTACTTAATTCTGTCCAATTTCTTATCACTTTTTTTGTATCCATTTCTATTGTGTTCTTTTTCATCTGAGCAGCTACAAAAGAACTCAGAACTGAGAAACCCTCCATCACTCTTGAACTGTGAGGATAAGGCAGAAAACCTCGACATCCAAGGTGATAGTGGCCTTCCTCAATGCGGCCTTACAATCGCCTCTCCTACTGTGGGGCAATTGACGGTTGAAGAAAAAACTATCCGCCAGGTGATGAAGGAAGTAACTGATGGCGATACCATCCAGGAAGGTGATCCAAAGCAAGCTGCTGAAGAGGGGTCTACCCAGGAGAAAGTATTGAAGCAGATAAAGAAGAGACTGAAAGTAGGTCAAATGAAGGGCAAAATGTAATTATATTTTTTGTGGCTTAGATGGATTTCTGAAACTAATGAAACTCTTTTAGTATTAGAAGTGTTATAAGCCAGGGTCATGGGGTTGTGTATAAACGTGTAGTGTTACAGCCGCTGAACGATATTATTTGTCTTTTTAGAGATCAAAGGTAGATTCTCTGAGAGTCCCGTCGCTCAAACTGTCCACAAGTAAGTTTTTAATTCATTAAGTTTTACAAGAGGTCAATTGGTGGATCCACCAGTTGATCAGTTTGTTACTCTTCAGTTGGTCACAGGTCAAACGGTTTCTCGGCTCTCCGTTTTGTTCTTTCTTTTGTTCTTTAGTAATTTTACAGTTAAGCAGCAACACTCCAACGTGCATTCTGGTGCATTCCTTTCGTGGAAATTCAAATGTTTTCGGACAAACTAAACACAAAGAAGGTTTCCAAACCTTTACTTATCCACAGTACGCAACAAATTTCGATGCGAGGACAAATTTTTCCCACAAATCCAGTATACACATTGCATCCATTTCCGCAAACCACTGAATATCTAAGCCAGAGAGCTTCTCACCAAGCAGGGGAAGACTTATTTTCTTAACAGTGAAATGCCGAAAATAAGTCATGCTTGCCCAAGTATAAATGAATCAACCAAGCGACATGCCTGCGTACCTCATTACAGTCCGTCTCTCATTCTGACCATTGCGAAACCATTGCAGCTTGCAATATTACCTGAGCCCGCAAGTAGAGCTAAGGATGCACGTTTTTCTGCTCGGGAGGCTACGTCACTCGGTCAGTCAATTCGTCAGTTCCTTAATTGGTTCCGCAGTTGATCGGTGGGTCACGGTTTCCTCTCGGTCGGTCAATCTGCTGGTCTGCTCAGCAATAAACAGCTATGTAGTCGTTTTCATTATCCATAAAGTCTATTGCTCTGCCAATTTAAAGTTTAGTGTTCATAGTTAACAAAAGTAAACAGAATAAGCTAAATTACCGTGACGGTCATTTAGCCTCGAGGCGTTCACACTACGTAAATGAGCACAACTACGTTAGACTTACTCACGACCTTTTGATCATCACTATTCGCGGTTTCTAGAATTTAAAGGAAAATCAGGAGCCGCTGTAACGCCAATACCTGAATCCGTCAATGGCAACACCAATGCCGAGCAAGCCTCGGCCACATTTAATGATGTCACCGCCAGCAGTAACGTGAGCCGTTCTGACGCAACAAGCCAAGGTTCGTACACGGATGCTGTTTGCTGTTTAAGTGAAGTATTTACCAAATTTTATAAGATCGTAAAATAGTACACGAATTTAACTTCTCAATAAATCAATTTCGTAAACTGAAAAGGACAACATATTCAATGATCAAGAAATAAATAATTAGTTGGTTGTTGTAAGAAATAATTTTGATGGGGACTTTTCCTCGATAGTAACCTCTTGCCGGCAAATAACATATCTATACATTAAATGTCTTGGTACTACGTTTTTGCTGGATATGTGGTCCTCGTGTTTTTTTTTTTTTTTGCAACTTGATGTGTGTTGTTTTAAACCTATTTTTGCTCAGGTTGTTCTAATCCAGCTAATTGATAAAAAATAAAATACATTCATTTGACAGAAGACCTCGACGCCCAAGCTGTTCGAGTAAAATTATTAGCTGAGGAAAGTAAATTACCTCAAATCAGCTGCCAAGAGGGGACCAGCAAAACTGGTTTTGGCGCCGAAGCTACGTATACTGTGGAACAACTCAAGAATATCATCCCCGCGAGATGGGAAACATACAGTGACGATTCCAGCGAAGACGAAGACTTCACGCCAGCTGCTAAGAAGGGGTATACCCAGGAGAACAAATTGAAGTACGCAATTATAGATGAGGTAAGTTAAGCGAAGATCAAAGAGTAATTTGCAGAGAGAATGTCATTTTGTTGCCTTTGCTTATCTTGATTCCTGGATGGATGGTTGTCCCAAATTACCGCCTATTAAGTAGAGCAACCAATCCAGGTTTCAATTAAAGCGCTTAGTCCAAGACAAAAATCTTTGACTGAACCATAGACTGTACTTAATAATGTTGTTCAAGAAACTTCCTGTAACCTTGCACTAAGGTTACTTCTTTGTGTCAAAGCGCGCAGCTAAAATGCAAGTGTAGACAATGTACTGCCATTTAGCTGTTTTCTGGAAGAGAGTGATGCTGAGAAAAAATGTAATACAGTGGGTTTGAAATAACTAGTCTAAGCTAGTTTTTTCACTGATATTCGTGCAAACAGTTGGTCTATATGATAAAAAAAATTACACTGTGCCTTGAAGAAATGAATTTTATTTTTCCTTGCTAAAAACAAAATTTTACCACTAGAAAATGAAATTCATATCTTCAACAGGCCGTGTAATTTCCTCTAGGTAACAACAGATCATATGAAACTTTATTGTCAGGTGTGTCGATAGCTCTAGGGTACTCATCATCATTATTGTTTTAACAGGACTCATCTGCAAAGGTCTTTACACTTATTATCTAAGGTTCTTTGTAGACTGGTCCTAAAAAACAGATGTCATTGTTAAAACTCTTGAGGTGAAACTTTATTGGATGATGAATCGATATCACTATGACACTAAATAAACTCATTAATAATTCATCGAGCTCAAACGAAGGAAATTATGACCGTGTGACGGTGTTTGGATATCTGACCTTAATTAGCAGAGATTTTCATGATTTTATTTCTTCGTTTTCCCCTCAGTTTTAGTTTCGATTGAGAGGATTTATCAAACACTCAAGACTCTGTTTGACCACATTTACAAACACGTCGAAGTTCGTCAAAAATACTCCGCTACGTGTCACATTTTCAACCCTTTTCTTGGTGTTTGGAAGTGTGGTCAAACACGGCCCTTCGTGTTTGATATATCACTTACTACTGTTATCCAGTGTTTTCACCTCTGGCAAAGGTCTTTACAGTTGTTGTCTTACGTCCTTTACGGAACGGTCCTGAAAAATCATGTTGTCTTAGTAAAAACTCTTTCTAAGAAACTTAAATTAGATGACGTGTCTCTAGGACTCTTATCACGGTCATTGTTTTTACAGGAAAAGTTGCAAAGAACCCTGGACTTGTTGGGTTTGGGTGGTTCTTTTATTGTACCAGATGAAAATGGACTAAGTAAGTGTTTTATTAATCAGTGTATTACAATGCAATGTATCATTCATCAAAACAGACAGATAACTAGACAAAGTACAGAACTAGTGAGTTATTAGTTTCCTTCATTGCCTCAGGAGGTCAACTGCCAGTCGGTCGAATGATCGTCCAGTCAGTTAGTTGAAAAAACTGACTGACGGACTTCCTGAGTGTTTCGATCGGTCTTAGTAATACCGACCGAAACACTCAGGCAGTCCGTCAGTCAATATTTTCAAACATCTATCTTTCCTTTAGTAATCCGTCCTTCTACTCCCATGTTTCATATATTCACTCAAACGAGATGGAGGCTAACTCGATAGCCCCGCAGTTCTCTTAGCCTTCATTGTCAAATGTAATTGTTTGATATGCATCTTTTTTTTCTTTTTTTTTAACTTAATATTGTAATTCTAAATATAGGGAAGTTGAAGTAAGTCTGCCGGTCAGTCAGCGGGTCGGTCCATCGGTCAATCATTAGTCTGTCAGTCAGTCAGCCGGTCGATCGTTAGTTTGTCAGTTTATTTCGTTACAGTACGGTATAGTATAGTAGTTTAGTTCATTACATACTTAGTTCCCCTCCGGACTAGTGAACCCTCATTTTCAAGGCAAAGACGTATTGAGAACAAATTCCCTGATTATTTTACTCTTCCTAGTATCTAAAGGCAAGAGACCCGTCGCTCACTATGGCTGCGCCAACA
>OMLO01002897.1_pt1 | contig 14048 bp, 10 predicted proteins | sample 1674811 | NCBI WGS metagenome assembly OMLO01 (sample SAMN06265003, study PRJEB25207) | coral metagenome | isolation source: Coral host | place: Mexico:La Bocana,Puerto Morelos, Mexico | collected 2008-11-13
CTGTATCGAAACAACTTCAAGTAACGTGAGTTTGTATCGAATCGACTTTACATGTGTAACAAATCGACTTCGAGTTGCATCGAAACGACTTGTATCGAAATGACTTTGTATCGAAACGACCGGGTTCCTAACAGTTGATAGAAACACAGTACATGTTTTCTATCTGTAAATTACATTATAGATATGACCATGTGTGCACTCTGATTTATCTGAGTATAATAATTGTAATTAAAATTATTGTTTTTTTGCCACATTACCTCTAAGCTGTGTATTACACTCCTGACATTTGAGAACACTTGAGAAATGTAGAAAACACTTGTCTGCAGCTCGTGTTTTCTACATTTCCCTCGTGTTCTTAAATGCCCATCGTGTTTTATCACACTGTAATACACACTTAGGCTTCTTTATTTGTTAAATGGGACTACGCTTGGGCATTGCCCCACATACCTTCAAGAACGCTCACAATCATCCTTTTAAAAGTTTCACATTCTGCATTCCAAGAGTAAGTCCTGCCATAGTTCTTTTGGAGTTGAATGGCATTCTCAGATCTTTCTTGCAGGGTTTGCTGTGATAACTGAAGGATTTTTCTAGCCCATTCCTCTGGCTTTTGGGAAGCCACAATCACAAAATCTCCAGTTTCCACCTTCTGAAGAGCTTTGGCTATTCCTGACTGCTTGGAAACAAGTACAGGGACAGCCGCAGAAATGGCCTCCAATGCGACCAGACCAAACCCTTCAGCTCGGGATGGCAGAGCAACCAAGTGTGCTTCTTGGAACATTCTCTTCAGTTCTTGTTGGTCGCAATAACGACGGATCGTTAGTTGCTCGCGTGTTATTTTGGTGTTCTTCAGAAACCACTTCTCCATTCTTCTTTGTTTAGCGGGTGGCGAGCCAACGATTGTTAACTTGAACCCTTCTCCCAGAGAAGCTATTGCTTTAGCGATGACATCAAATCCTTTAACAGAAAGATCCTCCAAGGTCAATCTACCGAACACAAAGACACTGAATTCAGCATCTTGATCTGCCACGGGCCCATGTTCACCCAGAGAACGTAGCTCAGAAGGATAACGCTGTGGGTGACAAACAAAACTTTCAAAGATTCCAGGGGTAAGAACATGTACATTGATACCCCGTGGAAGACATTTTTGGTACTTTGTCTGAAGCGAAGAGCCCACACCAACTACCATATCAGCGGCTTCGCAAAGCTCTTTCTCGCGCCTGTGCTTACTTTCATTTTCGTCAATGGTATCTTCTGCCGATCTTTTGGCCATTTTGTACTTGCCAAGATCTTCACAAAATACATGAACAAACTGAATCCATTTGCATTTCGTATTGTTCGCAATGAAATAGGCTGGGACACCAAACTTTCTTCCGTGGCCTATCACAACATGAAGATCTTGAAGTGGCGGGGGAATTTTCAAACATTCAAAAGGGTCAGTGGATCCAGGAAATTTCTGGGCAGTGATTAAATTCACACCGTGCTGTCTGGCATCTTCTCTATCCTGTTCGTCACTTTGCAAGACGTAACAGTGGACCTTGATGCTGTCACTTGATGTTTCTGCCAAATTAACAGCAAGTTCTCGGTTGAAAGTGGACAAACCACCTTTCGAACTCTTCCACTCATCGCATAGAAACAGCACATTAATAACATCAGGATCTCGACTTGTCCCTGGACGTATACTTTGTCCAGAGTTCATCATATGACTTTGTGCATTCGTCTAGCGTGTTTTCCACTTGCTTTCACACAGATAATTCTTTCCAACAGATCACTTCTCACTCGCAAAACAAAATTCCCTCGTATGCTGTAGGTGCGACGGGATTGGCTTACAGCGGCGCGTAAGACGCGTCTAAACTAGCGCATGCTTATTAGGTATTTCCGCTTTAACATTTGCTTAGGGACTAGCCTGTTCCAGGCCCTCGCTCAGTGGGGACAGAAAGCGAGAGGACGGGCGACGAGCGACGTGGAGTATCCCGCTCGTCGCTGATCCCGCACGTCCCCCGCCCTCGTTTTCCAGCGATCGCCCCCACTGATAGCCTGATTCTCAGACGTCCGAGGTCGATCGCTTTCCCTCTCTCCCTCTCCCGGGAGAGGGAGAGAGGGAAGGCGATCGACCTCGGACGTCTGAGAATCAGGCTACCCCACTGACCGATACGTCAAGGCGGTGTTCTGCCTATTTCTCAGAAAACAATCTCGTACACAGATTCGCGGGTGTAAAGCAAAAAAAATCTCACTTCCCACGGAAAAATCTAAGTATTTTAAAAGTTTATGAATTTATTTCTTTCATATAGTTGTTATTTGCCGGCCGGGAGGTCTGTATTGGGAAAAACTGTGCCCGAGGTCTTGCGTAGGGCCCGGGGCCGCAGACCAAGAACAAAGTTTTTCCCAATACGGACCGACCGGCCGGCAAATAACATACATGTGTAACAAAAAGCTGCTAAAATAGCCGCAATGTTGGGAAACTCGGAGCGGTCCGTACGCGGGGTCCGTATGGGAAAATCCGGACCGCTCGAGCGCGCGGAATTAGCCAATCAGATTCAAGGATTTAGGATTCCGGACCGCTGAGATGCTTCAGAAAAAATAAAATATGTTATCTTAGCTGGGAAGTTGGGTTGCTTTTCCTTTATTCCTGAGGGAAAAGGTGAGGGGGTTAGATGGTCTCATATTTCTTGGATAACCCAGGGTGTGGTCCTGCCATTAACGAAGAACAGGCCAAAAATAGCTGGAATCTCTCATTTTCTCAAATGGGTAAGAAACAAGCAGTTTAGATATTTGAGAGCAACGATTTAAATGCATAGTCTCACTCTCAAAAATTGCTATCCCTACAAGACAATACCTGGTATGGTGACGAAAAGAGGTTTTTTGTTTACTTAACATTTCTTTACAAGTAGTTATCTTATTTTGTTGTTGCTCTTATTGTTACTATTAAGTTTGGGTTCTTTTGTTTTTATTTTGTTTGTTATTATATTAGTGAACAGTTGAGGCAAAAATAGCCCACTCAGTCACAACGAAGGCAAAGGTTCAAGTTCATTTTTCCACTGCACTTTATATTTTTCATTCTTACAATTACTTAATTACATAGCACTTTATCATGTTTATCATCAAACCACATACAACTATAAATAAATAACATGAGTAAAACAACCAAACCTTGGATAGCACAAGTTAGTTATCTTAGAAAGGACAACTCAAAATCACAAAAGACAAGTAAAATAGGAGGATTCATGCCAACGTCATTGTTTACATTTTTGCTCATTTGCAAACTGGCGTACAGAAGAAAACATGTCAGATATGACTTGACTCCAGGCAGCTAGAGAGCTTGTGAAATTTGATACATGTAAAATTTTTAGCTCTTCGGGTGTAATATTCAAGAAGAAATTGTCTTTCAAAAACTACAAAATTTCTGGGTGGCAAAAGCACTAATGAGCTGGGACATTCTTTGTAAAATGTTCACCTTTTAAAACTGTGTTGCAAAAAAAGTACTCAATGGAATAGATCAGGTTCATATTCATTGCCAGAGTTCATCACACTATGACTTTTCAATATTCAGAACTGTTTTATTTGTAGCTCCAGCAGAAACTGAATCGCTTATGCTAATGATGCAAATATTGTAAACAAGGATTCCCCAATAGGTTGTTAACTATAGCCACTGGACAGTACAAAATGGATGTGTTTCACATTCACTTCTGAGAATATTTGCAAAGTTTGATCACACACACAATTTCACATATTTCATTTTAGCCTTTGCAGATAAGTATTTTTTTTTTAAATTAACCTAGCAAAAAATGGACAAACAGCTCTACAGAAGTAGGCAACTTTATGTAAAATTACTTGCTTCTTGAAGTGATTGTTTGGAGAAGCTAGCAGTTTGAAACTTTAAGACATTGGTGTTGAATAGCCTTTGTAGATTTACCTAACATAGAGTACTCTGAAATAGTATTAAAAACACAAATGATAACAAAAGAGAACAAATCATGGAAAGACTACAATGGCCAAAAAAAACAAGATTAACCATGCTAGACATGGATCTTGACCAATATTATAAGCTTCAGGAAAAATATGCAAATAACTTATGATTCTATGACATAATGTACCTACACTCATTACTGTAGCACCGGTATTACAATTGCCTTTATGCAGATACATACATGGTTATTCACCACTCACTTAATCACTGCATCTGTTACACTGCTAAATACAATCTGTATCTGATCACTAACTTTATTACACCACTAATGAAACAAAGCTGTTATACTGCTGTATGTTCCTTTTGAGGATGTCGATACATGGACCCAGCACTCGTTCGAACCGTTGCCTGTCGAGCTTGACACATTTTAGTGTTCCCTTTGCCCGGACTGTTGCAGCTCGAGGTCGATTAAGGACCAAAGCAATTTCACCTGAAAGCATCAATTTGACTCAGTTTGACATCTAAATTTTTCATTCCTTAGATACTGTTCACTAATAATTATTTTATGGGGATGACCAGTTTGCAAAAAAAGTGAATGGACCATAAAAAATTTCCATTCCGAAGTGATGGGCTACTTAGCTTTTAGAGATCCAAACGACGAGGTTCTGAAAAATACGACCCTCTTGACGGAAACATAAGACCACTTCAAAGTAATGCTGATAAGTCATGTACATGTACTGCAGTTACATCTATCATTGCTTCAGACTTTTATTGCAAATTGACGAAGCTTCCACACTTTGCAAATTCAGTTTTAAGCTAAACCATACTACTGTTGACTGTATATCATTTATCAGGAAAAATGTAAAGTATATTTTGCCTAATCTAAGCAACATTATGTAAAAGGAAGGAGCATATCTAGATAAGTTCATAATTTGAACTTGAACTGCCAACTGTGTTAAGCATTACAAGATATAGGTCGCTTAGAAGATGGTAGCCAAAATGAACCAGTTACTGGACTTCCCAGACATTTAGATGCCTGGGAGCAAACAAGAGTGATGAAACAGCTAGGCAGTTTTGCGCCTATTTCTGTTCAGGTAATTTCATGATTTTTGTTTACCCTGTTTCAGTGATTTCATTTCTGTGTTTCAGGTTCCTGTATATGCCAAAAAACCAACTTTGAAAGAAAAACATAATTTTGCACCACAGAAAAAATGATGCCCATATCTGGCAAAATTTAGACTGTATGCAAATGTACATGTTCAGCATGACAGTGCAGAGAATATAGCAACGAAAAGGCCCAATAACACAGGAATAGAGTCATACTCATTGCAAGTAATTTGTTGCATTAGCTGAGAGGAAAAAAACAGTTATCAACAACTATATTACACACCCATGCAGGTAAAGGCATATTGCAGGTTAACTTGTGGCAATAATAGTGAAATGATTTGTAAGTACCATTGTTGAGTTTTACGTCATACTGTGAACAGCAGCGCTTTCATTAGAAGCCGGCTAATGCCAGAGCTCCGCTGTGAGTAATAGAGTCACCAGCTACTTGGCTGTGTTCAAGTTTAAATTTTACAGTCTGTAGTCACAAATAAGACCTTGTCATCTTTGCAATTTTTGGAAAGCTGTGAGCCACAAAAAGGGCCATCAATCGAAGAAATGAAACCCTTTATTTGTTCATTGTTTAGAAATTCATTTGGCAAGCCTGTTCACAGTTTTTACACTTGCAATTGTGAAGGAAGCTGATGTACTTAGGTGACCCAAACAGAGATAAATCGTTTAAGAGCAGCGAGTGAAAAAGATTAGTTTCTAGCATCAGTGAAATGATGTATGTGATGATTGGTGGAACCTGTTTTGCACTACCGTTACATTTTCATTTGTGTGAAAATAAAAAAAAAATTGTTTCTTTTAATGATAAATAATAATATTCATTACAGATCTTACAACTTTCATGTCCAGCTGGAAATCTTATTTCCTAGAGTTTAAAGTTCAAAATTTTCTGGGGGAGCATGCTCCCAGACCCCCTTGCAAAGTTGGCCTTATGGCCACCTATATGTTCTTAGCCACCTACATTTATGGTGGCGGACACCTATTTTAATGTTATTGAAAGCAATGGTGAAAATTTACTGTTTCCGTTTATTTGAAGATCAATACTATTGACTTCTAGAGGTTCATGGATTAATATTTTAATCAAAACTGTAATATAAAATTGATCTCCATCATTACATTCTGCATTTCCTGATGGCTGCTTCTGACCCAAATAATTTCCCAAGATGAATGTACTGTTGCATTGTAAACCAATATTGTATTATATTCTTCAACCTGGTCATCCCCACGAATAATGAACCATCCCTTATGGCAGACTTAACTCATACCTTTGAAAAACTGCATCCAATATCAGTTATTGATACAAATTGCCAGTCTACATCATTTTACACTGCATTGTTGAATTCAACACCTAAAACGGCTTCAAATATCCTCACTCACCGAAGTAGTCAGACTGTCCTAATCTGCTGACCTCAATATAATCTTCATTTGGTGATCTACGCTGCAACACCACAGCTACCCCCTGTAAAACATTACTAGTTAACTCTTGAATCATCATCTTATTTCTTGTCATAAAATCAACATACAACATCAAGCAGACAAATCAAAAATAAAGGAAATGAACCATCGAAACTTCAGTACTAACCATAAGAGCAAAATGTGTCTAGTAGGAATTAAGGTGGCTTACTACAGCCCAACCAAGCTCTTAACATGTTCCAAGATGTTCTTCCTTTCACTATTTACTGTAAGCTTTAGTATTTTACCTTAGTTTCCAGGTGAAACTTGTACAATTTGAACGTCAAAAAATAGCAAAAATTAACAACTGAGTACCCAAGGAGAGACTGGGCATTTGTAGGTTAAATGACATTTTTCTCAAAATCTACCCAAATGTAAAATTTAAACTTTCAGGAATAGGACACTGGCTCTGACTTAACATTTATGCAAAGTAAAATATACATCAGTAAGACAGATTTTTCACATACTATGAAAATGTGAAATTAAAAGTAGCTCAAAACCTCTACAAATCAACTAAAGTTTCATCATGGTTTGTATGGTTGGTTTTCAAGCAAACCTGGATGAAAGACTACCTTTTAACCTTGTACAAGAATTGAACAGTTCAAAACCCTTCATTTAATTGCTCATTCATGTAATGCTATGTATTTATTGCCACAAATACTGAAGAGATTCAACGCCTTTCAAGTGCTGAAGTTCTATTTGTTTCTTCTTAGGGTTACTTGTGTCATTTCTACCTGCACAACTAATACTGACTTCTGACACTGAGGCAAACATGGCGCACACTACTGAGTGTAGGACAAATTGTAGTAAACCACCTTTGTAATAAACAAGAGCATGTAAAGAAAAAGTTTTCTATCAAATACTTACATCAACAATGATGTAAAATTCATCACCATGCTCTCCCTGAACTACAACATTTTCATTATCCTCATAAGAAACAGCTTCCAGGGCGTCAGCCACAGTAAGGCGTTCCCATTTATCCAATGATTCGAGAATACTGACTTTCTCAAGAAACTGTTCATACATTTTCCTCTTGCGAATCTGACTTCCCATCAATATCCGTCGGTAAGTGACTCGATCAATGGCCCAAAGCTTCACATCCGTTTTTGACTAAAGGAGACACAAAGCATATAGACATTTAGACTCCTTTGAAGTTATTGTCCATCCATAACATTTTGGTAACTAAGATATATTATTAAAGACCTTGAAATTGCAATCAACACATTTTCCCTTAGACATCAAGTCCTTCTAGAAATACATAGTGAAAGATCTTTGCTTCTAAAACATAAAGAAGCCATACTATCCTTTTGCTTTGCCAAACAATCCTTTAACACATTTTGACTCCTTTGAAGTTACTGTCCATCCAAAAAAATTGATAAGATACATCATTAAAGAACTTGCAGTTACCATTTCATTTTGATGACAAAACTTCAAATTGTTTTCACAGGCAGGCAAAACGTATTGAACTGAGCCTCTCATATAACACGCAAGCTTCCCTTTAGATGCTCAGATCAGGCAGGCAAAATCATCCTCACAAACAGCCAATTTCCCCATGCCCAGTTCTTAATGGAACACCTCAGTGACTACTATTCAGTAAAGTGTTAAGGCATGTAGTTGATGACTTTCTCTTATTTTACAGGCTGCTCCAGTATAGAAACAGTCTACCTGAGTTGCTAACCATTTAACTCAATGAAAACTTGGTTAAACTGACTGCACATTACACAAATACGTTTTTTTTAGATGGATCCTTGACACTAGCTAACCAAGACTTTGAAAGATGATCAGAAATGGTTGCCACATACATCAGTTTTCAAAATACCATGACTTTTTCCAGACGGTTTTTTGATAAAAATAAAGTTTCCTTGACCAAAAAAATATACAAAATGCCAGATATAGCAACAGCCCTCAGCCTCCTTTACAGCGCCCTTTTTACATTACGACAATTCACCTTCATCATTAAGGTGGCTGAACACAGTTTTCAAGAGCCTATACCTAATTCACCACTACTTTTTAGCTATTTATGCTTTGGTGCCCATTTTTTGCAAGGTTAACCACAGAAGAGTTTATTCTCGCATTTTGGCCAAGGTGTGTGTTGTTAGCATGGCAACAGGGCTAGTTAAAAACAAGGCTTAAAAAATGCTTTTTGTTTATTTAAAAAAATCCAGTCGTTAGAATTTTTCATCATTTGCCCACTATGAATTGACATTAATCCCATCTCTCAATACTATTTTAATAAAATTTTGACATAGGCGATTTTCGTAATTCAAGTCACTGCATGTTCTGTATTGTTAAAAATTCCCTATGTCAAAATTCAGATTTTTTGTGATGGATCATTTTGGTTTCTGAACTATTTTTTCGCCAAATTTCTTGAAATTCTAACAACTGGATTGTTAAAAATCGGCAACTTTCTGTAAAAGCAATCGGTCTCAATATTTCGAGCAACTGTGAATGCGCAGCATTTAACTGGGCTCTTTTGGCAAAAGCTGAGAATTACTGGGATCTTTGTGTCAATTGTCACCTTGTCTAACATATCTTTGTAATAAAAGACTTAAGACATCAATACGCTGTGTTCAATAATAGAGAAAAATAGCACAGATAGTGTGGGCATTGAGTAAAAAAAGGATTGCTCTATTGACGGCTTGTTTGTTTTGCAATTCTTGTGCACGCGCTGAATTGCATCAGCAAAAGCACGCATCAAAACTGCGTTTGGCCACCTTAAGGAAACACATTGTCAAGATCACAGTAACCCGAAACGTTTCCTCCAGACTTGAATGTAATATTTCAGCAGTGTTATTATTTCAATTTTCCCTGACTGACATTTCAAATTTTAATTATCCCTGACTCTAAATATCCCAGCATTTCCCTGACCTTGAAGAACTTACATTTTCTGACCATTCCCTAACCAGTAGCAACCCTGTAGAGATATCCATTTGTTCTGTTTAATCATAAACACAGCATAAATAATATCTTTCCCACCTTTATAGTTGCTGCTCTTGGCGTGCCATAAATCAAAGCCAGTTCACCAAAACTGCCTCCTTCTCCAATAGTGGAAACGTATTCCTCACTCACAAACACCTAATGAGAACAATTACAATAAATGTCAGACAAACAAAGAGATATCTTGAAGGAATGAAAAGGATTTCACAAGAACTAAATTTTGAAAGTACTCATGATCCAGGTAGGTGAACTTTCTGGAAGCCTGTGTACAGCCACCCCTCCCCTCAAAATAACAGAGAGACTTCTGTGTAGCACTGTCACTAACTGTGTTCTCCACTCTGGTGGTGTTCCAGGAATGTTCCAAACATATGCTGATTGATTATCTTACTACTCTGCATAATTACGTAGGACATTTTCAATCTTTAAATTGGTTAACAGATCATTTTCTCCAAATAGCATGTGATTTATAGAAACCAGACATTTTCAACCCACCCCAAAAGAACACATCACAACAAGTTAGTACCACGCTGCATAATGTCTAACATAACCAGAGCTACAGACATACAGAAAATTGATGAGATCCACATCTGGGATAAAAACCATGGTCTTGACTGAACAAAGCCAATGGCATATTAGGCTTGATTATACAACATGTAAAACAGTCAACAGTCTCGCACATGAGCGGCTACATTTGATCCAGAACGAACGAACAAAATGAGGAATAAACTTAAACATTGAGCTAGCGAGGCAAAAGCTCCATGAAATTGACATAAGAAATAAAAAGAACATCTTTAGAAAAACAACAGAAAAGTTTTAGGTTAGGTAAGATAAGGCTATAGCAGTCTCTGATAAAGCTGGGTGAAAACAAATATGATGTCTGTGACAAGAAGCAACATACTGAATTTGCAAACAGTTCTAATCAAACAGCCAGGCCCAGCATCAAAACAGAAAATGTACTGTACGTAAGCAATAAGTTCACAGAATATTTCAAACTTTGTCCCTCCAGAGAGCTTAAAACATATCTTGCAATAGAAAAGCTGTTCAGCATAAACAGAGTAAGGCACAGAGGTGTCAACAGCAAAAATCATGCAGACAAAAAAAAAAACTATTGCATAGTCCAATGGCTCCACTCTGAGTAAAAATTCTCTTAACAATACAGCATAAAGTACCCAAACCAACAAACAAAGAAAGGTTGAGAAATTGAAAATCAAAAGAGAACTGCAAATGCACAAATGCCATGAACCAAAGGAGTCATGCTGGCCTATAAACCCCACAGTTTTACACTAATTTTAATTTATGCAAAAAAAATACCAGAAAACAATCAAGGACACCACTACACAGACATCCCTCTCCCAGATTTTTTTGGAGGGTAGCAGACAGCTGTACACAGGCTAACTTTATAGCTGAACAAAAAATATAATTTGCTGTTGTTGTTACCCCTCATTCCTCTATTCTACCCTTGGGTTATTTAGATGTGGAACATTTATTTGTGGGAGCAGTCACTGGTTGCAGCATTGTAAGTTATAATTCTTTAAAAAGTATGGTTTAGGGTTCACCATGTAAGGTTCAACAGGAACCCAGGCAGTTGAGTTTTATGACATCATTCTGAATACTGAAGAGCTCAGGCAAGATCAAGTTTTCAGTACAGTATAATTAAATTGTTTTTCTTTTTTGATGAGCCATTTCTATGATGCTAGATGTCTTCTTAATTGTCAGGTTTAAATCTATCCAGAGATTTATTGGTCATTTTTAGGCTTCACAAAAATTACTGGTTATGACAGAAACAAAATAATGAATGATTACTAACTCTATCAAGAGAAAATCAATATACACCAAGACTCTAAGCATAAGATATTTCCTCTATCTCTCTGAGGTCCTGTGGAAAAATTTCTGGCAGAAATATCTTGAAGTAAAAAAAAACACATAGGCTAGGAGTATTTTCAAAGGCATGCTACCACCTCAAGAGATCTTTGACATTAAACTCAACAAAATAACAGCTAATGCATTGTTGTTATGGCTGGTGGTCATTTTGGACTTCCTTAGCTAATGTAAGCTCATCAACCAAACAACCCTTGGTAAAATGCCTGGCCCCCTTGTTAAAAATTAGAAGTTCCCAAGAATTCCAAATTTTTACTGCAAGCTAACTATCTGCCAAACAATCAAAGTAGTCAGCACAGAGCAGAGAGGGCGAGATTTTCCTTAGAGTAACTCAAGGTAAGCTTAAGATTTCCACCGGATCATCCCAGAAAATATCGCAATTTGGAAAAAAATAGATGTGTCATGTCTTCGCGAGGTTACAAGAACCACCAAGGTTCTGAACAATTTGGAAGTCTTGGATATAAAGTAATCCATCGAGCGAAATGCTTTGTGCGAGTTTTCAAAATTATGTAAACAGACAACAAGGATATTTACATCAACTTCGCCACTGTCGATGATGTAGAAGTTATCACCTTCGTCACCTAAAACAGCAAAAATAAAAGTCAAATCGCCTAACTTCAAACGTTGCACTGTTTCAATACTTCTCTGAGAATATAACACCATTATAAAAGTTGCAATAATCATGTTAAGCTCGTGGAAATGTTGAGAACAACAAACATTCCGAGCAGTCAAAAGGAGCGAAGAGGCAGTGACTCACTTACGAGAAGTAAATGGCCTATACTCGCTTAAAAAAAACGGTAATAAAGTTACTTAAGCTTACAACGCTTTGATTTACGCAGTACCTTGCTGGATGACAGTCTCACCGGCACCATGTTTGACCAAAGACATGGCGTCAAAAATATCACTGTAGGAAAAAAACAGACATTCATGATTAGCATAAAATGGGTTGCTAGTTCAAAACTAATTCTTGAGGTTAAATTTTTGTGTCCCACTGACCTCCTTTCTCCTTCATCCAGGTGAGAAAACAGGATGTTCTTTGCGATTGCCTTCGAAAGGGCGGCCATAGTTTTGTAGTCTTTCGGTACGACCTGTAAAACCGAGCGAGAGTTTTTGCGTTAGTTGACACCATTGCTACTGCTTTTTCTTAGCAATTATCTTAGCCATCGCCGAAAATTACCTTTTTCACATAAGACGTAGCTTCGTCTTCTGTAATTGGTCCAGCGCTAACAGCACCGCGACGTTGTCGAGAAAAGCCACGGACGGGCCCGGGGTGATCCTCAATTTCAAGTTTTTGTTCAGGTTCGCTATGTTCCTGTGGCTCTGCCTCACGTTCCTGGTAAATAAATTTAAAACAAGTTGCCCATCTAGAAAATGAAATGATTTATCGGACTGGAATACATGCGGAATAATGAAGCGAAAACACAACCAAAAACAACACGACAATGAACAAAGCTTCGATATGGAGCTAAAAGAAAACACCTTTTCTAGCTTTTCGAAATATTCCCGAAAGAATTTGTGCGGGTTATCTGGCTTCTTGATACATAGCTGCACGATACAGTCCTTAAGTATAGCTTGAATGTTATGCTTTTCTACATAAATTTCACACTGCCTGAGCGCTTCGGCATCACCATCTTGTTTTTTGGACGCCATTTTGCAAATGTCGCTCGGATCGATCGGGGAGAAGAACTGACGTGACGTCACACTAACTTATCCAATACTACAGAACTGTGACGTCAATGTGACGTTAGGAGATAGATGCGTGGGTACTTGCAGTCAAATAATATACCAAACTGCTGAATTTTACCGCAAAACAGATTGCATTCGCAACGTTCTTAACAGTTTACGTTAGCGTGAAAAACGAAGGGTACATTTTCCCAAACTAATTAAGAAACAGTGAATTTTGAAAATTACAACAAAAACGTCAAAATTATAATAAAATAATCGATTTTCTTTATGGTTAAAACATGGCTGAAATATGAACCGTTTCCAAATTCAGAATAATAATAATAATAATAATAATAATAGTACGTTCTATCGCCCCCGCACTCTTGCAACAATTCAAATATAATTTACAGCAATTGCTAGCAACTATTTACGTCGAACTATTACGTCTATTTGCGCAGTTGGACTCTCTTCGACTCTGCGGTTTAAATTGGAGTTAATGTTAGTCACGTCTGCACTATATTTAATTTCTTTTAATTCTTGTTCGTCGACATTTATATATCGGCTTTTTGTTGTGATGCATTAAAATGATTTTTTCTTTGAAGAGGTACTTTCTCAGTTTATCATCTTCTAGAACGTAAATAAAGCGTTTCACAGAAGTCACATCTTTAGTTCCGTTTTATCCTTTACATTATTTCGACTTCCAGTTTACTATTGTGCAATGCATCTGCTGATCATTGAATATAAATACCCCTTCGTGACAGACCCAGTGAAACCTTCGTGTTCTCGATTCCATAAAAACTGCATAGAGGTATACAATAGGACACTCAAAAGCTATAGGTTTCACGAAAAGAGGTTTTGAACAAGACAAAAAACCGATAACAAGGAGGGAGTTCATCCATTCCGTCCCCAGTGCTACTCGTTTTAAAATGTCGTTTTCGCCGACCTCGTGACCAAAAGAAACGGTGGGTCTAGTGCGCATGCGTCCAACTTTCTAAACAACGAACATATTCTGACCTAGATACGTGGTTTTACCGGTGACCCCCCCCCCCCTGCGCATATAGTGGTTTGATCGTTGATTCGTTCTTTTATGTAAACATTT